>Ga0255783_10001566_pt1 | contig 24221 bp, 27 predicted proteins | sample 011ome_22_FD_179981 | JGI IMG/M metagenome (GOLD analysis project Ga0255783, IMG submission 179981) | Coastal salt marsh microbial communities from the Groves Creek Marsh, Skidaway Island, Georgia - 011507BT metaG (version 2) | ecosystem: Environmental > Aquatic > Marine > Intertidal zone >... | reverse complement strand
ATGAGTGCTGGCGGCTTGAAAGAGTTCGGAAAACAGTACGCAAAGAACTTGGTGATTCAGCCCGCTACTGAAGTTGCTCAGGACTTAGGGACCGAGGCTGTCGAACGAGCTTACGGCGCTCAAGCGACTGACATGGGCGAGATTGCACAATCTTCTGCCGAGGGTGGCCTTGGTATGGCTTTGTTGTTAGGCCCACTTGGCGGGGTCAATGCGGCTGTCCGCCGTCGTAGAGCCAACGCTTTGAAAGAAGCTTTAACGGGAGAAGACATCCCCACCGATATTCGCACCAGAGCCATGGACATGGTGATGGAGGCTGCTAAGAAAGAAGGCGTAGCTGAGGCGGATGTTGACCAATGGTTTAGCGGGCAGCTAGAACTTGAAGACCAGCGCATCACTGCCGCTGAGCTAGCGGAAGCCCAGTTGCGCGTCCGTGAGTCCCAGATGCGAGGCACTCGTGCTCAGAGTGAGGTACTAGCTGCTGCTAAAGCCGAGGGCAAAGCTGAACGCGCTACTATTCTTAAGGCTGCCGGTAAGGGCGAAACCCTAGAAGCCGACCAATCCACCAGTGTGGTTAGCCAAGCTGAAATTGAGCTGGCTGGGGCTAAAGCTAAACGGACAAAACAAACTATTGCTTTGTGGTCAGAAGTGCGTGAAAACGACAAGTTACCACAAGAAGCCAAAGATACAATTCTTAGTGAGCTAGGAAAAGGGTACAAGCAAGGTAAATCTGCTTATGTGGAAGCACTTGGCGCGTTAGTTACACCTGAAGTTGCAGCTGAAGCTACTGCATCGAAAGACCCTGCGGCGGCTATTGGCACTGCTACCGGGTTAGTTAAGGCTGCCACGCAACAAGCTGCTACTGCTGAAGGCGAAGTTGACCTTACAGTTAAAACTCCAGAAACCACTGTTCCTGTCACGGATACTACTGCACCTGTCACGGATACTACTGCACCTGTCGTTGCTCCAGAGGTAGCTGCTCCTGTCACAGATACTACTGCACCTGTCGTTGCTCCAGAGGTAGCTGCTCCTGTCACGGATACTACTGCACCTGTCGTTGCTCCAGAGGCGCAAAGAACTGTTTTTAGATCGCAACCCCCGGTTGCTGATGTGGCTGATACGCAACAGGTGACACCTACACCAGCGCCTGCCACTCAGGCTACCCCAGCAGAAAGAGTTGTTAGCCGTCCTACCCGTCGTAGTAGCCGTGTGGTGACTCCTGTTGCTCCTGTGCAGAGTTACGTCGCCCCAGAGGCGGACATTACCGCTCCTACTGAAGTCGCTGCACAGCCACAGCTAACCGAAGAAGACCAGCTTGCAGTTCTTGAAGCTACTGGACGAGACCAAGCTGCTGATGTGATTCGCTCTGAACAAGCCGGTAAGCGTGTAGATAGTCAGATTGTCGATGAAGCGAGTCGCACTGACGCGCTAGATAAAGTTATTACCGCTCATCTCACTAAATCTAAAAACAAAGCTCGAGACGCCGCTCTTATCCGTGAAGTTCTTGACATCATGGCTAACGCCCCGGCAAAGTCCAAGACTGCTCTTCAGGAGGATTTAGCTGCCCGCAATGATATAGATAAGACGCGGTTAAGCCAGATTGCAAACCTTAGCGAGCTAAACAAAACCGCCCGTAAGCTAGGCTACTCAGGCGAGGACGTAGACGCTATTTTTGGTGTTAGCACTGTCAAAGCTGTTGCAGCCGACAAAACAGAAGGCGGTGTTGTAGAAACACTCGCTACTCAAGGCGTAGCACCAGACAGCGAAGGCAATATCGGTTTTGGGTTAGACAAGTCTACCACATGGAAAGTTGGAGTAAAGAAGCAAGGCATCGGCGATGTTAAAAACGTAGATGTCGAACTGGCAAACCAAAAGATTGTCGATCTGTTAGACGCTCAAGACAAGTTCCGAGCCATACTGGAGACCTTGGACGATGAGCAAGCCCGCGCTGATGTAGAGGCTCGCCTAAAAAAGATTAACAAAAAGCTGGAAGTTGCCATTGCCGCTGCCGCAAAAGTTGGGCGCAAAGCCCTGCCGAAGAGTAAGAAAGCCGCCTCTAAGAAAACTGAAGCCAAGGCTAAAGAAACTAAGCCTGCTCAGTTCGGTGCAGAAAAACAGCAAGGCTCACAGGTCTACACGGCTGATGAGTTGGTAACAGAGCTTGTGGACTTTGTCCGTGGCGCTCCAAACCCAAACAAGCTGGTGATTGTTGACACTTTGTCTGATCTACTTCTTTCTAAAGACCGCACTAGACAAATTGTTGGTGCGATGATGGGCTTAAACAACGCCTATGGTGTTGCGTCTAATGGTGTAGCTTACCTTGTTGCTGACCGTGTCCGCAAAGGCACTGGACGTGCGAAGTTTATGCACGAAGTAGGTGTCCACTTAGGTCTGGAAAATCTGTTACCTACTGACACATACAACAAACTCGTTGACCAGATTACCGCGTGGAGTAAAAAAGACGATGGGTCTACGGAATCTGAATTAGCTAAGCGTGCTGTTCAGCGTGTTAAAGACGCCGGTACAGAAGGCGCTGCCGACCAACGAAGTGAGCTGCTGGCGTACTTTACGGAAGAAGCCGTTGCCGCAGGTATTGAACCCACCGCTAATTTGCAAGCTGGCACGCCGTTGCAGCAGTGGTTCCGTACTTTGTGGGCAGCCTTTAAAGTCGCAGTTCGTAAACTGGGTATGAACCCACAGACTCTTACCGCTCAAGACGTTGTTAACTTAGCGTTTGGCGCTGCACGGTTAGAGATTTCTGGCACATGGCATGGTACAGCCGCTTCTTTCCGCCGGTTCAGCAACAAATTTATGGGTACTGGGGAAGGTGCTCAAGCGTTTGGCTGGGGTACTTATCTGGCGCAGCGCGTCGGTATTGCTAAAGGATACTGGAAAGCAGACATAGCGCGGAAAGAAAAGTTTGATCGTTCCAGCACCGGCTCTCGGCAGGGGTCGTTAATGCGAGTCGATGTTGGTGTTGCAGGCAATGAAATGCTAGATTGGGACAACACACTAGATTCCCAGCCAGAGATTCTGGCAAAGCTGCAGGCTAACTTGTCGAAAGAGCTTCAAGAGTACATTGCCTATCAGTTTGACCAGCCTGTAGGAGACTTTACAGGGCTCACCGGCGAAGACATCTACAACGCTTTAAAGCTAGCCGAAGAATTCGGTGATGGCTTGGTATCAAAAGCCATGGGTACGGACAAATACGCTAGTAAGCGGGGTGACCGCGCTGCGTCTATGTATTTGGACAGTCTCGGTATCAAGGCCCTTAAGTTTTTAGATGCTAGAAGCCGCCCATCCAACTCAGTGAAACGCGCTCAAAGAGGTGTGCAACGCGCCGAAGAGGACGTACGTCGGGCTCAAAAAGACGTACAAGTCCGAAAAGACACCCTCGACAAAGAAATTGTCGACCTGCAAGATCGCATAACTAAGATGGAAGGCCTTTTGGCAGACCCTAAAACCAGCAAGTCTATGGGTGAGTACTACACCCGGATTGTCGAGATGTCCCGAGAAAACATTACTGAGGTCGAAAAGGAATTAGCTAATATAGCAAAAGGGCAAGACGTTAGATCACGGTTCGTTAAAGATATGCAGGACCTGCTTCAACGAGCCCAAGATAGACTGGCCCGTGCTATCGCTACTGCTGACGCGGATAAGCCAGTGGGGGGCATTACCAGCAACGTAGTCGTGTTTGACGACAAGAACATTATTAGAGCTGCTACTGAAATAGGCGCTGACCGCCAACGTATGCAGTTTGGTAAAGACTCAGGGATGAAGGGCGCTCCTAATAAGGGGACGGTTGCTAAGAACGTCGCTAAAATGCCGCCGTTTATGCGAGGCCCGGTTTCTACCGTTGCTAATACCCTTGGTGACTGGAAGAACAGAGCGCTTGAGCGTGTGATGTTTACTCACGACTTGGTAAATCGTGCTGTTAGCGAAGGCTTGAATACCGCTAAAGAGTTTGAGCGTTTATTGGCTGCACGCGGTAACTTGGTTCGCACCCTTGAGATGGCTGGTGAGCGTGTGGCAGATATGTATGCTGTTATTCCAGAGGCTGAACGAGGCAATGGTGACAATAGCGCAAGCCGGTTTTTGTTTGACTCTACTCGCTTGGGTAAGTGGGGCTATGACACTGCTAAGTTTACTGCTGACCCGGAAATGAAAGCGCGCTTCGATGCGCTATCAAAAGAGTCGCAGGCGTTTATCAAAGCTGTATTTACCCACGGTGACGAGATGCTGGCTCGCAAGAAAGCGGCTGTTATTGACCACACCACTAGCGTCTATGATGAGCGGATTAAGGAAGCAGAAGATGACGGCGATACTAATAAAGCCGGAACACTGCGAGGACAAAAGAAAGCTGCGCTGAAACGCTTCCGCACCTTGTTTGCTGTACGTGAGGGTTTACCCTATGCTCCCATCAAGCGTACCGGTCCTTGGGCGGTGGTCGCTAAGTCAGCTCAGTATTTGGAAGCCGAAGCTGCCAAAGACACAAAGGCATTGCGCGAGTTGGAGCAAAGCGAAGACCACTACCACGTATCATTTGTTGAGACGAAGAACGAAGCGCGTGTGTTGCAAGAGCAGTTGCGTGAAGAGGGTTTCTACGATAACGACAGCGTAGACTTCTTTGAGCGTGACAAGTTCCGCGATCAGTTATTCGGCGGCTCAGACATGCTGCAAGCCGTGTCTAAATTGCGCTCTCTCGTGCAGGCTAAAGACGAAGCCACTGGGAAAGCAAGCGCAGCCCTTAACTCTATGGTGGACGATTTGTACTTGAACACGCTGGCTGAGACTAGCGCACGCAAGTCCGAAATGCGCCGCCGCGGGGTCGCTGGTGAAGTGGATATGCTGCGTTCTTTTGCTCAGCAAGCCCAAGCCGACGCTCAGTTCGTGGCATCTGTGGAATACGGCTCTGCCATTAACACCAACATCCAAGCGATGGCTAAAGAGGCCTCTGCGGCAAACCGCACGCGTCGGTCTGAAGTACGCAACGAGCTAATGGAGCGCTACGTTAACGCTCTTAACCCAAGTCACACTCCGACACTTAACGCGATTACTCGCGTGGCGTCTGTTTACTATTTGGCAACCAGCCCTGCGTACTACCTGCAGAACTTAACGCAGCCTTGGATGATGTCGCTTCCAGCGATGGCACAGCGCCACGACTACACAAAAGCTGCTGGGCTTCTTACTAAGGCGTACGGGCAGTTGGCTCCGTTGATGAAAGACACTAAGGTCTTTTCTCAGAGCTTTGACTTTTCTAAGATTGCCGACAAGGAAATTCGTGAAGTTGTGATGGAGCTAGCCGCGCGTGGTCGTATCGACATCGGTATGGAAACCGAGATGGGCCAGTTCCGTGTCGACGGCGAAGGCAAGTTCTCTAACGCATGGAACCGAGTCGACAAAGGTATGCGTCTGGCGGTTCAGAAAGTGGAATCAGCTAACCGCATTTCTACAGCAGTCGCGGCTTACCAGCTTGAACTGGAAAAGAACAAAGGCGACAAAGCAAAAGCTATTGACTATGCCGATAGCATATTGACCGAAACCCACGGTGACTACAGCCGATTAAACGCTAACCGCTATTTCAATAGCAACCTTGGCAAAGTGGCATTGCAGTTCCGCAAGTTTCAGCTTATACAGCTTTCGTTTTACGCCAAACTGGTAAAGAACTCGTTTTCGGGCAAAGATAAAGCTGCTGCTTTTAAAGCCTTGATGTTCGCTTTAGGACACACAGCTGTGGCAGCTGGTCTTCAGGGACTACCGGGGGCAACGGCTGCTATTATGTTGGCAAACTGGATTTTTAGCGATGACGACGAGCCGTTTGACACTGTCGAGGCGTTACGTACATACATCGGTGATAAGGACGTATCTGATCTACTCTTGAAAGGCGCACCTACATTGGTAGGCATGGATGTATCAGGTAAGATCGGCGCAGGCACTATGTTGTCCGTTATGCCTTTCAGCAACGCCGACCTCACCACTACTAGCGGTATATATCAATTTTGGGGCGAAGCTCTTTTAGGTGCATCTGGCGGTCTTGCAACCAGATTAGCGGACGGGCTGTACTTAATGGCAAGCGGCGACTACTACAAAGGCATAGAGAAAGTACTCCCCAAGGGGTTGAGCGACATGCTCAAGGGCTATCGTTTTGCTACCGAGGGCATGACTAACCGCCGGGGTGTGCCGTTTATGGATGCGGAAGATGTGAGCGCGTGGGAAGCTGCCTTGACTGCTGTGGGTATCGCTCCCGCTGACCAGACTCGGGCTTACGAGCGCCGCAGCTTTAACTACAAGACCAAGGACTTCTACACTTCCCGCACGTCTGAGATTAAGTCTCAGTACATTAAGGCGGTTAAAGAACGCGACGTAGCCACTATGACGGACTTGCGTAATCAGTGGAGTTCGTTACAGCGAGCCAAGCGCAAAATTGGCTTGCCGGTTTCCCCTCTGTCGGACTTGCTTCGCGCTCCAATGGAGCAGCAAAAAGAACAGCGGCGTAGTGTGGGCGGTGTTCCCTATGACTCTTTGGCTGGACGTAAGTTTGCTACCGAGCTAGCAAACAGGTAAAAAAACCCCCGGTGATGAGCCGGGGGTAAATTCCAACAGGAGTAACATGGCTAACACATGACTGCCAGCCGGTGTTAATCATACACTATCGTCGTCCTCCGTGGATAATTTTACGACTTCAGCCACATCCATCTTGTCGGCGTTCACCACAACGCATCTGGCTTGAAAAGACGGCAAGTCTGTACCGCGAGTCACGGTAATCTTCTCTGATTTATCAATCAACGCCCCTCTGGTTTCTAGATTGTTTAGCAGAGCTGTCATGTCTACGCGGTTCTTAGTACACCAGTCTCGCATCTCCTTGTGGTTGATGAACATCGTTTTTGCAAACTCTGGGCGTGACGATGTACCCAATACGTAGCGACCGGATATGTCACCGATTATCTTTGTACGGATAGTTTCCGGTCCGTCCTTGTGGCGCTTATCTCTAAACTCTTGCGTGACCAGCATGCGCCCCATAATCGAGGACACCATGCGGCTAAAAGCGTCTTCGATCTTGATGGTGTTAGTTGACTCCACGCTGTCTGCCGCTTTTTGAATCGCCGTGCCTGTGAAGTGGCGTAGGGCGTCAATGTCAAACTGAATTATGCCCAGCTCTTTAGCAATCTCTGCCATGGTAATGGCGCAGGCTGCTTGGTTACGGAAGAAACGATGCTTTTGGTGGGAGAGGTACTTGGCAAAGAACGCCATTTCTCTCCGCACCCGTTTCGCAACCTCTTTTTGGTGAGTGACCACATACTTCACCATGGCATCTCCAGCATACCAGCGGTTTGCTTTCATTTGCTCAACGGCGTTTTGGACTATAACTGCGTCCTCTGCTTGCAGCGCGTCACGTTCAGTTTCTGAAAGCTCTGCGCGGTTTATTTCCGGATGCGCCAGCGGGGTCGTTACGTAACTGTCGACGTCTATCTGAATAAGGCGGGCGGCTTCTGCTTGAGAGTTATCTTGGCTTGCACCGAGTAAACCATAGAAGTCAATGTTGCCTGTAACAAACGGAGACATAGACCACGTTGCTGTGGCGGCAAACTGAACCCCTTGACCGGTAGCGCGTAAGCGAGACTTCTCACGTCCGTTGGAAACAGCGTAAGCGACCTCTGAAAAGCGAGCGGGTTCTAGGTTAGTAAACTCGTCAAACAACAACGGCAAGTTGCTGAACGTGCCCATCTGTAACCACAGTGCGTTAGGCGTTGCAGCTTCTTTGCCTGTCAGTATCATGTCGTTGGGGTTTCCAAACGCGTACAGTGAGGCATAGCAGACTGTAGTTTTGCCCTTACCCGTGTCGCCACCGCGCAACGCTACCATCATCCCATGGAAAGTCTCTTCTCCAAACGGAGCAACGAGCGCCCCCCAGCCACAACAAATAGCAAACTGCCAGTGTTCCATGCCCTTGCGGTTATAGAGGTCGTTGAGGCCCTTTGCGTAGCCTTCTAGCGAACCGCCGTCTTTTGGACTTCTGAATGCAGGAGCAAATCGACCGGTGTTGTTCCCCAGTACGACTGGTCTAGTCGTGCCATCTTGTAAATACAACAGGTCGCCAAGTAAAAATTCTGTGTTGTCGTTTTTCCAGCCGAAGCTATTAAGGGTGTTGATTTCGTCTTTTTCTCGCTTTAGGCGCTCGAGCTGATCTCGTAAATACGCTGCCATGTGTGTCCCCGCATCTTTGTGGTTACTTTGCATTAGTTCGTGCTTGGCTAACGAGCGCAGCATGTCTGTCTGAGACGCCATTGCTTCTGCCTTCATCTCGAAGTCACGAACTGTTTTGTTGGGTAAGTGCATCCGCATGCCGTAGGTGTAACTCCCATCGTCGGTGCGGATACGGGTCGTGGGGTAAAACTGAATAGTCGAGAACGGAAACGCTTGCAGGACGCCCTCTCTGTCAGGAATAAGGCGGCACAACATACCCTTTTGGTAGTCGTACCCAACAGGTAGCGGAGGTACTGCTACTGTTCGTTCTGCTCCTTCTTCGTCGACTATGGTTTCAGTATGCTCTTCAACTTCCGGGATGATACGACCCAAGACTAAAGGTGTTTTGATCTTGCCTTTAAATTGGCAGCCGTTACACAGCGATGGCTCGCAGGCTTCGAGGGACTCGCACAAAGTTGGAGGTGCATCCCACGATGTGTACTTTTTATCCCAGTCGAGCCGTGTGTGCCCGGTCTCTTGCCTAGCAGCAGACCAGTCTCTAGCAGTTTCATACCCGCCTTCACAGAACTTAAGCAACCCGATGACCATGCGCCACGACTCGTAGGTCATGTCGCCTTTGGTATCCCGCATTGCCGAAACTTGCGCGCACTTGTCCGCCATGTGGTTGGGGTCGTGCTTAAACTCCGGTAGTGCAGTCAGCAAGTCAGCATTGAGCGATTGCTTTTTCTTCGGGGCGCCGAAGTCCGCTCGTACAGTTACGTTGTTGGCAATTACCCATCTCTGCAGTGCACCTGCAAACTCCTTGGGGTCTTGGTCTTTTGCGCCGCTTGCTACGACTACAGGCTTACGCTCTCCGCGTTTGCGGTTGAACGACCCCACTGGGCGCAGCACGGAAGAAAAATCAGCAGTGCGTGATGGGTCAGCGATAACTCCAGCATGGGCGAGAGCCGCTTTTAGTACGGTGGCGACTTTGCGCCACGAATTAGGCCCAATGTCCTGAGTAAGGGGCCAGTATGCGTGAACTCCATTGCCGGAATCAACAAACATCGGACGGCCTAGCCCAACGTCTTTGCAAAACTGAATCACAGCTTCCGCTGCGTCTCGCTTAGTTAAGTAGCCTTTTCCTTCGGCGTGCTTATCTTCACCGCAATCTAAGTCAATCCAGAAAGCCTTTGCTTTCTCCCAGTTGTCAGGCACGCGGTACTGACGCCGGAGTTTTGTCGCCCCTGCATTTTCGGGGTCTGGAATCTCTGTCTCGACAACGGCGGCTTTGTAAGTCGCGCAGGCATGGTAAACGCTAAGGGTTGTGGAGTTAGCATAAGACTCTATAGCTGCTGCCATTGATGGCAAGTCAGCATACGCTTTGTGAGCGGGAGAGTGTTGTCCGTCTTTAAAAATAGCGAGGTAGTGAATTCCATACTCGGGTAGTATTTTTTGTAGAAACTGTAGGGTGTTCATCGCACCCCCGTCATGTAAGTTGTCATCTTTACTCCAAGCCTAGAAACAGCAGGGGGAATCACCCCCTGCACCACGGTTAATCGTCGAATGAGAGGCCGTCGATTTCTAAGTCTAGATCGTCGCCTGTCACTACTGCCGGTTTAGCCTTCTTTTTGGGGGCTGGTGGCTCATCTTCGTCCGCATCAGCAGCAACTGCCTCTTCTTTAGCCGGGGCGCTAATCTTAACCGGTTCTGCGGGCTTTGCGGTAGAAACTGATGCCTTAGAACCAATAATATCTTGGACTGCATCAGACTCACGGATAGCCATGACTTCGTGCATAGCGTCCTCATCCAACAAACCAATAGGCTTAAAGGTTAACTTTGGCGACTCTGCATCGGAGTCAAAGCCTACTTTCGTTAACACCATGTGGGCTTCAAAACCGCGTTTGTCTAAAGTAGCCGCATACTCGCCCAGTGCGCGCAGTGATGCTGGTGGCACACGCAAAAGCATAGGGTCGTTAATCTGCCCACCGGCAGATACTGCCAGTCGTTTAGAGTCAGAGCAGGCTTTACCTTTTGACGTACCGCGGTCGCTGGTACGAGACCCCCACTGGTTGTGCGGACAAGTCGCGCACTTTTTGGCTTGTGGGTTCTGCGCGTCAGCAGCTGGTTCTACACCGTTGTTAGAGTAGCAGTCTGGCTTTGCCCCTTCGCTGTCTTTGTCATACCCTTTGAGGTAGAACACTTTAGACACACCCTTGTTAGAGGCTAACAGAACCACGTCGATGCTTGTGGCAGGGCTTTCTGGGTCTTTGGGGTTTGGTAGGATTTTGCGCTCGCCGTCTTTCACAACAGCAAACGCTTTACCACGGATAGAGATAACGGGGAACCCACCACCGGCAAGGGTAGTCAGGTCAGCGTTAGTGCCAGCGCGGAATTGCTTGAGATATGCGGGGGTTTTACCGCTTTCAAATGGAACGATGTTCATCGTGTTACTCCTTGGGGTTATGCCGAACGGCGGATTTTTACTACTCGCTCCACACGCAGGTCTATGCCCGGTGGGAGTTCGTCGTTATGGCTCTCGAGATATTGCTCAACAGCCGTTGCATTAGGGCGAACAATAAGTAAGCCCCACTCGTCACGTTCACGAACAAACTCCATGAACGTTTCTCTATCAGCAACACTTGCGCTCGTTCTTTTAGACGAGTAAGCGGTGCCGAATTCGGTTTTAACTGAATCCATACCGGTTGTGGCGAACACTTCCAGCAGCTTGGCTTCCAGTTTTGTCATCTTCTCTTTGAGAGGAGCTATGCGCTCTTTGAGTTGCGCTTCTTCCTCTGCTATCTTATCGCGCAGTTGTATATACAACTGGACGGCATCTGCAATTTTCATTACTACTCCTTGTTTTCACGAACCATGTCTAACAACACACCTTGCATGGACTGTTTTTCTTTCAGTCTCTTGTAAACTCGGCGCTCTACGTCTGTACCTGAAATGTGAACAATGACAGTTGTCTTTGTTTGGCCGGGGCGTCGAACTCGCGCACACGCTTGTTCGTAAACCTCGTTGCTATGTACAGGTGCGTACCATACGATAGTTGTGGCTTCCGTCAGCGTTAGGCCGTGAGACATAGCCGCCGCGTTAGCAACTAGCACATGAGGGTCAGGCGTCTTTTGAAAGTTACCGAATATGGTATCTCTCGCGGATTTACTTGTTTCCCCATGCACCACTTCTACCGTCCACGTTTTGCGCAGTTCTGCTGCTACGCTTTCTAATGCTCCAGTCAAAGGGACAAAGACAATCACCTTGCCTTCTGACTGCTCAATCACTTCTTTGAGGACGTCCATTCTAGGCTTAGATGGGATAACAATCTCTGTTCCACCTGTCCCATACGCGACACCGCAAGCTATTTGAATCAGCTTGTTTGCCTTAACTGCTTCGTTAACTGCCAGTATCTGCCCGCCGTCGTACTCAGCCGCTAGCTTTGACACCATGTCTTTGTAGGCTTTCTTTTGCTCTGGTGTAAGCGGTACGTCGTGCTCTACAAACACTTGCTCAGGTAAGTCTACGCAGTCGTCCAACGAATAGCGAATCGCAGGCTGCATTACTTTAAACACTTCTTCGTTAGCGTTTTGTTTGGCGACCCACTTGAACTGCGTGAGCTGCTTCATCACTTTGTCTCGGAACTGCCCAAAGTACTTCGGTAGATCGGGGTTGGTTGGCGTAATCAGTTTGCATTGAGCCCATGCGTCTGTTGGCAAGTTAGGTGTTGGAGAGCCTGTCAACCCCCACACTCGTCGATGGGACTGCTTATTGCAGATTACGTTTAGCACCTTCCACCTATCCGTGCTGGAGTTTCTGGCTAACGCGAGTTCGTCCACGGCTATAACGTTAATGTCGTCGCGCGTAGCGAGAGCGTCTTTAATCACACCTATACCATCAATGTTGATAATGTAGACGTCAACATCTTGTGCCAGCATCTTCAACCGCTTATCTCTCGTACCGTGCAACACTGCGCAGTCTAGGTGCGGGAACGTTTGAAACACAGCATCAGCCCATGTGCGCTCCATGGTAGATAAGGGACACACTACCAGCATCTTCTTCGCTTGCTTGACCGACTTCAAATAGTCAAACGCCCACAAAGCAGAGTTAGTTTTGCCTGTACCCATGCCATTTAAGCAGAACGCTCGATCTTGCATCGAGAGAAAAGTTGCCGTCTCAAGCTGGGCGTCAAAAGGGTCAAAGCGGTTGGCTACTTTAGGCCAGTTGTAGTGATAGCGCATGGGGTCCGGCGCGTCGAATCCTAAGTTTCGTAAGACTCTTGTTTCGTCAGGCCGATGCGGTATCGCTACGTACTCTTCGCCTTTGCTAGTGAAGACCTTTGCAGTCGGGATGGCAGTTGTTACTCGTTGGGGTTGCCGTAGTTTCAAGACCACGGCTTGTTTTTTTGTGTGGATAATCATGCTTTGTCTGGGTTATAGCTGGCGCTACCTTTTCTCCAGCCGCGATTAGTCTTGCGATCTTGCACAGTCAAGTTGCTTTTGTCGTTGCCGCCGCCGTTCGCCAGTGACTTTTTGTGCGCAACGTCTTTGCCGTCGCCCTTCGCTACCTTGCCAGCACTCATCGCTTCGCGTCGGGCAGCGTTGTTAGCTGCGCGTTTCTTTTTTTCTTCGGGGCGAGCGTTATATTCTTTTTGGTACTCGAGCTTTTGTTTAGTGGATGTGACCATCTTTCATCTCCTTTATGGTGGTAAGTAAGTAGTCTACGGACTTTGCATCATCAACCACAATAGCGTAGCCGCCATGTGCGTTGATTTCTTTCAGAACTCTGTCTTGGTTTGGCGTTGTGTTGTTCAGCTTACCGGGGGCTTTAGTCTCTATTGCAATGAACGTCCCACGGAAGCAACAGACAAAGTCAGGGATGCCGACTACACCCATTCCGTTTTGCACCGGTTGATAGTACCAAGCGTTATGGCTTTTAAGTACACGCCGGACTGCGTCTTTGACTTTACCCTCGGGAGTTTGCGCCATTATCTTTTCTCCGAATAGAACTCACAATCTTTAACAGGACACCAACCACGGCATAACCCGGATGTTCTGGCGGGCCACTTGTCTCGCTCGTATGCCGACTCCAGCTTGGCTACTCGAGGCAACATCTTCTGCCACACCACAGGGATTTCTTCGCGCGTTGTGGTATTCCAGTCTAGCTTTTTTTCTTTGAGCCATACAAACCCCGTTGTCACTTTGGTGACTTCTGGGAAGTGGTGGTATGTGTACATGGCGTACAAATCCAGTTGTTCTGTCAGCTTGCGCTTTCCGGTTTTGTAGTCCATCACTACTGCGTGGTTATCTTTGATTACTACTAAGTCGGCGATACCGCGAGACCATGCGTCTTTCCAGCCTACAGGCTCAAACGCTTTGTCGATTGAGAACTTGTATTCGCACAGCTTATCTCCGGGGAGCTTGCCGATCTTGTTAGCGATTGTCTGCCACTGCGACATCGTATCCGGTAGAGCTTCGCCATACGCTATAGCGTTCTCAAAGGCGGTGTGGACATCAGTACCCCACTTGGTGTGGACGGTCGGCGGTTCCACGATGTCGCGCAAAACTTTGGTTCGGTAAAACTTGCGCGGGCAGGACTCAAACGTGTCTAGTTGTGAGTAAGTCCAAGGTGGGTTAGCCATGTGGTCTCCAATGGGGGTACGCCCCTAAACCGCTATTTGCGATTTAAGGGTGGGTACGTATTAACGTCAATTGTAACGGCTTCAATCCAGCCGTCAAGGATTATTTTTTCTTGGGTACTGGTTTTTTTGTTTGCGGCTTGTCGTGGGCTACCATCTTCTTGGCGTCCTTAACAGACACGCCCACTTTCTCTGCAAAAGCGGGATTGTGTGCCGCAGCCCGTATAGTGCGGGCTTGTTTCGCTGACTTAAATGGCACCGCTTACTTCTTTTTCGCGAGGCACTTACCAGCGGCTTTGCATTTAGCTGGGGTAGGGCACCCTTTGCAAGGTTTGAACGGCGCGGCTTTCTTGGCTGGCGCTTTCGCCATCATAACTTTCTTTCCGAACATAGCTTTAGCTCCTTTGTGAAGGTTGCATTAACCGGTCTAGCTTTTCGTCAAGACGATCTAGTCGGTCTAGAACGCGGTTAATGTCCGCGTGTACTTCCACTTTCGTGACGTACTCTTTAGCCATCTCCTCACGCGTGCGGTTGAGAAGAATAGTAACTCGTTTTAACTCACCTGCTTTTTCGTGCAGTATCCAGCCAATCAAGCCCAGAAACACAGACAGAATTAAGTTCCAAAGCATAATGTCCATGGTCACCACTTCACCTTATCTGCCCAGTAGGCTGCTGACATTTTGCCTTTAGCGATATTGGCACTGTGGCGTGCTTTAAAACTCTTGCGCTTCGCCTTCATTGCTTCGGATTCGCCACTCTTGGGAGCGCCTGCTGTGCTAGCACCCTGTTCACCAAAGCGAATAGTCTTTACTTGGTCACCGGATTTAGCCACAACGATGTGCGACTTCTTAGGGTGACTTGGCGTAGCTTTAGGCTTATTGAAGCCGGATACGCCTGCTCTGGCGAGGCGCGGGTCTTTGGTGGGCATAATTCCTCCTGAGCAAAGGTAGTACTATTTTAGCGGCTTTAGTAACGCATCTGCAACCCATTTATTAGATAATAGCGCCATGAAATACGCTATACGCATGGTAGATAGCTCAGACCCCCAGATAAACTTTGTCTTAGCGGGTCTCCAGTACGCCTGCCTGCCGGGGGATAGGGCGTTTCCTATGGACAAGGGTTGGTGGCACATAGCCTATACAGAGGGCGGGGTACCGGTTGCCTTCTCTGGCATGGTGCCATCTAGACGGTGGACAGACTGTGTGTATTTGTGTCGAGCGGGTGTCCTACTAGAACACCAAGGTAATGGCTTGCAAAAAAGACTCATTCGCGCTAGAGTCGCCAAAGCACGCGCGCTAGGCTATAAGTGGGTGGTCACTGACACATACGACAATCCAGCTTCGGCGAACAGCCTCATAGCGAATAACTTTAAATTATTTAAGCCAAGCGACCCATGGGCAGGTAGTGGGTCATTGTTCTGGTTAAGAAAACTCTAGAATGCCTCTAAAAGACCCGGAAAAACGCAAAGCTAAACAAAAAGAGTACTCCGCTAAGTACTACGCCCAAAACAAAGAGAAGACAATAAACCGTGTCAGAGCGGTAAACCGTCGAAACAAAGTCAAATGGAATGAGTTCAAAGCCTCTTTATCGTGCGCCGTATGCGGGTTTAGCCACCCTGCAGTAATAGATTTTCACCACGTAGACCCCAAAACGAAAACCGACCACGTCCACAGCTTGGTCCGGCACGGTAGGTATGCTGCGGCGCGTGAAGAAATTAAAAAGTGCGTGACGTTGTGTGCGAACTGTCACCGCATCCATCACTACAACGAGTGGGCCGAGACCAGAATCAAACGCCGAAAAGCAAAGAAGAAAAAGGGGTCTAGTAACGGCCCGTAAGCCTACTTAGCCGCGCCGTAGCAAGGAGCGATGTCTCCTTCTGACCACGTAATTAACTCAGGCCACCAAGACACTCCGGCTCGCATAATAGCTTGCAACTCATCCAGTGCTGACTGCGCATCTGCCTCTGGGACTATGTACACCAGCTCGTCGTGCACCATCATGGCGGGTGACAGCTTAGTTTGCTTGTAAAACTTCAACGCGTTGTCGGCTATAACGTCGCGGGCTAGGGCTTGAACCATGTTCTCGTCGCCTTTCCCTGCGTAAATTCGAGCGGTTGTTCGACCGTTTCCGTACCACCATTCCATCATGCCGTTCTCGTCGCGCTTTTGGCGCAGGTTGGGGTAGCAAATCTTTCTTCCTGACGGCAGCCTTACAGCTTCTTTTTCAGTAACGCACAGCCCCCACGGGTCAATGGCTTTTTCTGTACCGTCTTTTATGTTTACAAGGCTAGCGTGGAACGCTTTCCAGCCAGCCACAATGTCTTTGTATGTACGTCTCCAGTCGTCGACGATAGCTTTAGACTCCTGCTCATCCAGATTCAGACCGCCCATTAGTTTGGCGACCTTGCGGAACGTGACGTGACCAGACCCAAAGCCCAACCCTAACTGGGCAACTTTGGCTAGCTGTCGTTGGTCTTTTGTTACTTCTTCAGGCGTAATGTTATATCGGGCGGCGGCAAATGCTTTATACAAGTCTGCCTCTGCGTCCTCGGAATACAAATCCATCGAGGACTGAACTTTCCACAAGTAGTGGTTTACCCTAAGTTCAATACCCGATAAGTCTGCTACGACAACCATGTGCCCCTTGGGTGCGCGCAGAGCGTTACGGAGTGCATCGGACGGCTTCGGGCTTTTTGGGTTAATACGTGGCAGGTTCTGCATGTTGTATTGCTCACCTGACCAGCGGCCTGTTGTGTCCGCGCCGCAGTATCTAAGGGGGACTGGGACTTTGCCTTTGCAGGCTGAGGACGCTCGCAAAAATGCTTCTAGCCGGGTCTCTAAAATGGTTGACTTGACATCGAGTCGCGCTTGAGCGGCTGCTGCAACGAGTGGGTCTTCGTGCTCGACTAAGTCGATAAAACCCTGATCCGTTTTCGCCAGTGCGGGGGCGACTTGACCAGTTTGTTTTGAAATCTTAGTCGGGACTTCGACGTTCAGTTGCTTGAGTAAGGCCCCGAATCTAGACGCACTAGCTAAGGCAGAGCGGACTCGTTCCTCCACGGGTACGCCTTCTTCTTCGGCGCTAGCGATGTACTCATCGTAATCTAGCAGCTTTGCTAAATTAAGCAGTGACTGCTTCTTTTCTTCGCGTACAGCAACCAGCGCTTCTTTAACCATGGTGGTGTCTAGCTCAAACCCCGGCTCCACCAGCATGCGGGTCGTCATGTCAATCAGCACCAGCTCTTTCTTCGGAACCTCGGGTAGCAGGGCGTAGAACAACTCAGCGCACAAGTCCGTATCTACTTTGTTGTATTCCTTCATGGCTGCTAGCTCAGAAAAACTAAAGTCAGCTAGCTTTTTACCCTTGGTGTTTGTAGCTTCTAGGTCTAGCTTTTTTCCAACACCAAACTCGGCTGATAGTTTCTTTAGCGACACGCCGGTTAACTGTCTACCGCCGACATTAGTTGCGGTCTTGGAATACCCTTGCCGCGCCATAGCTGCTGTACAACCATACATCTTAGGGTTAACCCCTAATCGCCATGCAAGAATCATGGAGTCAAAACCAGACATGTTGTGTCCGATAGCCATAGCGTCCGACCAGTCCACTGTCTTTAGCAAGGCTCTAATGTCGTCTTCGCCAAACACGACTTCTGTTTCGCCCGTGCGCCCCACTTTCATTGCGAGAGACTGAATCTCTGTCTCTGGGTGCATTACGTACTCAGTTGGCGGCATGCACGTTAAGGAATGGCGAACGTCCCAAAAAGTTTCAAAGTCTAAAAATACCGGTGTCATGTTGTTACTCTCTGTGTAGTTGTTGGTGCGGGGGAAAAGTAGATTCAGCGCCCCCGCTTCGCTGTCAGGAGAACTAACTGCAGGGTGTTCATCTGCAGTCAGTACAAACGCACGTTACATCTACTAGGCTACTTAGTGCGTCTGCGTATCAGGGCAGCTTTCGCTACACCCACACATTTATTTCTTTAAGCTTTTGCATGTAGTGCAGAGCTTTGTCTGCGTCAGGGCTGTCTTTCTTCCCTTGGCGCAAACTGTATTTGATGATGTTACCTTTCAGGAACCCAATGAATTCCTCGCGGGTTAACACCGCTTCCATAACAGCCCATGGTTGTATGGTCATGTCTTTGTAGTGTGTGCCGCCGTACTGTAAGTCGTCAGCACTTGTTCCGTTGAAACCGTTCATGTCACTCTCCTTAAAATAGCGCCTCGTCCATGTCTTCAATACGCCGCTTTGTCTGCATGCGTAATCGGCGATGGACTTCTTTCTCGTTCGGTAACGTCTTCGGAAAGGGCCAGTTGGCTGAGGGCGTAAATGTGCTCGAGTTTATGTCGGAGTCGTAGCGCTTCCGTGACTGCTGCTTCGAGTCGTTGTTTGAGTACGTTGTTTTCACGAATCATGTCTCCTAGTTGTAGGTCTAGTTCTCGTTCTTCTTCAGTAATCATCGTCATCCTCCTCTGGTGCGTAACGGGCGTCCATACCTGAAATATAAACGGCTGTTAACGCATTTATGGCACTTGCCATCTCTAGCTGCTGCTCGATAACTGCGTTAGCTAGGGCGTGTACAAGAACGTTAATCTGTTCGTCGCCTTCCCCAGCCATGTTCATAACGATGTCGAGTTTGCGTGTTACTGATTCAATCTGCTCTTGGGTTGGTTTAAATGCTTTCATACAGCGCCTCGTAAGTCAGGGGCGCGATAGCTCGGCAGCTTCTTGATCTTGCCGTTCTCGTCAAAGTACGGGTTGCCCTCGTGGTCAAACTTAGACCAGTTACTGCTGTTGACTTCATCTAGTCCTTTGACTGCATCCATCTTATCGCAATACGCTACTCCAACAGCGGTCACTATCTGGTCACACAGTGAGTCTAAAAACTCCACTCTGTTTTGTGCAAACGCTTGATAGTGTCCGTGCTTAAACCCTTCTGCCAAACTCATCATGTGCATCCGCATCTCGCTAAGTTTGTTCTTAGTGATTGCGTTCTCGCCTTCCAGTTCTATGAACATCTCGGCTATTTCTTCTAGGTGACAGCCAAGTTGGACATTGAAGTCCTCAAATGTAGGCTCTGGTCTGGCTCGTTTGTGCCATAGTGCAACTGCTTCGATACTCATATCTGCTCCGTAATAAGACTTCCATAGATAACACCAAACATCACCGACAAAACCAGCACCCAAGCGAGCGTCTTGCCGATTGTGTAAATGATACCGTGATATTCCCACTCGTCTTTAAATTCTTCGCGCCAGTCGACAGGTTCTTTTTTGGGGGTGTCGTCTTGTGGGGGCACTGACCCAGCCCGTACCCGCCGAACCATCTTGTCTGTCTTAGCCATCTCCTCTTTAACTGTCGTCATGTGATCTCCTTTATGGGTGTAGCCCGTTTGTTACGGATTTCTTCTTGCACGTTAGCTATCGCTAACTCCATATCTTTTATAGTTATCACTTCGAGTTGAGCGTCATGCAGTTGCATTACCTCGTTCAGCGCTTGCATCTCAGCGGCTTTCAGTATGTACCGTCCGGAGGTAAGACCTCTACCACCAACAGCACGCAAGGCGGTCAAGCCGTCTCGAATTATGTCGTTATACTCTTGCCCAAACCCAAGTCGGCACAGTGCTTCCGTCATATTTACGGCAGCTATCAGAATCGAAATGTCGTCCTTGGTAGCTCGCCCTTGGGTCAACTCCGTCAGTGCAGAGTGGTTCTTCACTTGCATATCCACTAATACACCACCGCAATTAGCCACTGGGGTCATGCTCTCCACTACGTAGCCCATGGTGTTTAACCTGATACCCTTTGGGCGGTACTTACTGCGTTTTCTCATGGTTTACCCTTAGTCGTCTAAGACTGGCTTGCGCCCTTGGACGGGTTTGTACACGCGTTCCGCTGTTGAGAAAGTGTGACCTCCAGCGCAGGAATAACGCCTATACTTCCAGTCGAGTTTGTCATCGCTTACACGTTGAATGGTTTCAGCGACTTTAGCTGGCTTGCCGCAGTCAGGGCATGGGAAAAAGGCTCTCACTTGCTAATCCTTTCTTCTCTACCGTCTCGATAGCACAGGGTGTTACCGCGTCGGCTTGGGTACTTCATGTGGTCATCTGCGCCGAGTCGTACTGCGGGGGCGCTCAGTTCGTGTGGGTGGTAGCTGCCCTCCATTGGTTTGAATGTGCGCTTCGCCGCAACGCCTAGTTCTTCTTTCCAACTATCCCACACGGTCTTGGGTTTTAGTACTGTTTTCATGCTCTTTCTTTGTAAGTTGTATAGCGCCAAGCGGTAGCTTCTGCCTCAATGCGTTGCCACACAACCTCGCGCTCTTCTTCGGACATAAAGGGCCAGTTAGCCACTTCCATAAACGTGCGCCCGCACCCTTTACACACCTCGTCATACAACGTGGTGCATACGGCAATGCAGGGGCTATCGGGTCTCATAACGTCAGTCCGTACTTTTTTCTGATCGCATCGACGCAATAATGACCATCCATACCCTTATCACCAAGGTCTTCGCAGATAGACATAACATCCTCCAGAATTAACTGGGCGAACTTTTCTACGTCTAGCCGCTCAGTCTGGCTGTTCCAGCCCTTTTTCTTAAGCTCCGTAAGTCGGTCGTTCATTTGCTTTCTCCTTTTCTAAACGCGCTTTCTTCTCGTGGTACTTGCGTCTTCTATCAGCGTTAGTCTGAATAGTCTTCGGTTTGTCGAACCCATCGCCGTCAGCGTAGATCGGTGTCTGGTCACGCCCTATGGTGTCCTTGTGCCAACCTACGATATGTACACAACGCATTTCATGTAAGGCTCGCAGCCATAGCCAAGCGGTGCGTCTAGAGATTTCTAGTATCTCTACTAAATCGTGCGCCGATAACTGCCGCCCATCACTAAAGATTTTCCACGTCTTGGCGAACAAGTAGGCATCGACGCGCGACTGCGCTTTCTTGCCGCCCCTCATTTAATGGCAAGCCAGTACTTGATACGCTCCCACAGGCTAGGCTCGTTGTGCGGAGTGATGAGTGGTGTGCGGACTTCTGGCGACTCGATGACCTCGGTTGGCAGGTTAGCGGGCACTGGCGGTACTGGTACAACTACTTGTACAGGTTGCTTGCGTACGTATTTGCGCTTAGGCTTGGCGGTTGGCTTTGCTCTTTGCTTCATAGCGTAGCGGGTGTTGTAGACACTCTGGGGATTGCACTTCAGACGCGCAATAATTTCTTTATTACTCAATCCTTTTTCGATTAAGCCTGCGATGCGTTGTGATAATGGTTTAGCCATGGTTTACTCCTGTTAAAAATGCCCTTGCAACTTAGCGGCTACACCAGCCACGTTAATTGCTTCTACGTCGATGCCTTCCAGCACCGTACTCTCTCGTGTTGCCCGCTCGACTTTGCGTTCGAGTCGTTCAATCACATCATACCCAAGGTAGATTTTGAGGTTGGGTACTAGCTTAACTGCTTCGTTAACTGACTTGCAGCGTTGCAGTAAAGACGATAGTTGTGAGAACACTTCCTCCCACCGAGCCTTGATAGCTTTCTCAGTCTCGCTGTCATGGTAGCGTTGGATAGCTTCGGCGGCGCCGGGCAAATGCTGGTGCGCTTCTAACCAGCTAAGTGTCACCTGCGGGGTGACTCTCTCCCATGCACTTGGCGTTGGGCGTTTAAAGTGTTCGTCCAAGTTTGTAAACGTAATCTGCCCGATAACGTTACTGACACCGTCCTCTGCATTTATGTTGACTAAACGGATGTCGTCGTTTGATCTGTTCTCCATCCACGAAACAGGTATCTGCGGGCGTAGTGTGTCGTAGTGATCTAGCCATTCAGCACGTTCAATCAGCTCTGTTGCATTGGGTATAGCGTAACGTTTTTGAAGGTCTGGTAGGGTTGTTTCGATCTCTTTGTCACGCACCCTATTGATTGCGGTGTGGACATCTTTAAGTAAGTTGGTTGTGACTTTTACGAGTGCCATGTTTACTCTCCTGTTAGTTAGAAAAAATGAAGTACTTTGGCTGGGTCTATGTTGATAGGCTCGCCGCGTTGGAATATGGCTATCGCCATGTTAAATTTCTCTATGTCTTCTTCGTTGTAGAGTTTATGCGATACAGATTTAGCCTCCTCAAAGAATTCTACTGTGTGAAAGCGCAATCCTACACAGGTGTAGAACGAGGATGTGTCACCACGGAGACATGCTAGAGTCTCACTAAAGCGCGTTTCGTCATAGGCACTCCACTGATGTCCCGCTGTGAGTTTGCCAGCGATGTAGTCTTTGCGGAATATATTACTTAGCTCTTCGGTGTTAGCATTTTCTAGCAAATGCAACGGAATATATAACGTCTGCCCGCTGGTAGAGATAATATCCGATGCGCCTACGTGCTTCAACAGCATCATAGCGATTTTCTGCGCGTTACTGGAAGTCCAACGCGCTACTTGTTTAGCGTCAAGCATCCTCTTAACTGAATTCTGCATCCGCTTAGTCAAAGACGCTGGGTTAAGGGTTACTTGTGTTTCAACGCCTTGCGTTTTTAACATGCGGGCTACTTGATAGACTGTTCCATCGACTGCCATGATTACTCTCCTATGAACCCCGCCGTAGCGGGGGGTTGATTACTTACTTAGAAACTGCTTGATTACATCTGCTACTTGGTTACGCTGATCTTGGGATAGACCAGCCGCCAAACCATCTAGCGCGAACTGCAATAACTCTGTGTATTGCTCTTGCAGTTTGTCGAACGACTCGGTGACTGAGTTGCTTTCTTCTTTCATTGGTTTACCTCGAACTTAATAGTGTCGCCGTAGGGTGCTACGACGTCGGTTGACATACACCAAACAACTGGAAAGTCTGGTGCGCTAGTGAAGTCTGTATAACCATCGGTCAAACAGACAAACACATCTGGGGTGATGTCGTTGTCATCACAGAACTTGAACCCTGCTTCCATGTCAGTACCGCCGCCTGAGTACATGGAAATGTGCGGTGTCTCGTCGCACTCGAACACATCGTGTCGTTGCACGTTAGTGTCTGTATAGAGTACGTGGACTCGCTCGGGGTGACACAAATCTACAATGCTTGCAATGTGACCGTTGTAGTAGTCAACCTCGCGCTGAGAGATAGAGCCTGACACATCTACTTGGATAACGATGTCACCCATGTGAGCTACCTTACCAGCGGTTGGCAGGTAGTGGTGCGGAGCGAAGCGACGGTTGGGGCGTGACCATGTGTAGTCAGCACGAGTGAGAGACAACATATACCGCTCGAGGATGTCGTACCAAGGGGTGTGCGATGCAATCAACTCGGCGACAATATCGCTAAGTGCGTTAGGCATACGACCGACTGCTTTTGCAGCTTGGGCAGCTTGGGCAATGTCGACGCGAATCTCTGCATCAATACGGCTAGCCTCGTCAGCAGTAAGTGGCGTACCGCGCTCGATCAAGTCGTTACCAAGACCACCGACAGGCTCATCATTGTCAGGGTTTTCTGGGAGACTGTTGTAAATCTCGTCAACTGACTTTTCTCGTGAGCCGTCGATGTCAACACAGCCGTCGATAAGCTCACCGACACCAGCGGCTTTGAGCATGTCGTTAATCCACGCATCACCAGCAGTGTTCCAGCGGGTAGCGTCACGAGCACCTCGGCGTGCGGCGTGTTGACCGATAACGTGACCGACCTCGTGGGCTAGTACGAACGTCGCCTGCTGAACTGTGAGTGAGTTAACGAAGTCTGCGTTGTAGTAAATCTGCCCGCGCTGATCGACAGCCGCAGTACTGATCGACGCATCTTCGATGGGCGGGCGCTTCATAAGTATGCTAGCAAAGAACGGGTGTGTGGTTACGAGAGAGACTTTAGCTTTCTCGAGTACGGTTGGGATAGCCATGTTATAACTCCTTTAGTTTGATGTCACCGTCTACGACGGAGACTGTTGCTTTACCACTGGCGACGCTCTTGATACCCTGAGCGAGTACGAACGCGGCGTGACTCAACTCAAGGTACTTACGCCACAACACATAGTTAGCTAGCGCAAGCACGACACAGAGACACGAGAGAAACAACTCTAGGTCGGTCATATAAACTCCTTATCCAAACATTGCCATCTTGTCGGCGACCTCGGCTAACTTGGCACGAGCCTCGTCGCGTTTGTCTGCTGACCCTTTAATGACTTCCACATCGTCGAGGGCAGCCGTAACGGCGTTCTCTAACTGTGTGATAGTGTCAAGTAACTCAGGCGTTGGGTTGATCGCTAACTTACGCGCCATCTGGCAACCGTCAGTCACGTTGGTGATGATGGTATTGCGCCACCGCTCACCTTTCTCGCCCTTGTACTCGCCCAGTCTCTCGATGAGTGCTGACAGCGGCTTGAGCATACGGTTGACAGTATCAGCCTGTGCAAGTGCGGACATCTCCATCTCGCTACGCTCGAACGCTT
>Ga0255783_10001556_pt1 | contig 24291 bp, 12 predicted proteins | sample 011ome_22_FD_179981 | JGI IMG/M metagenome (GOLD analysis project Ga0255783, IMG submission 179981) | Coastal salt marsh microbial communities from the Groves Creek Marsh, Skidaway Island, Georgia - 011507BT metaG (version 2) | ecosystem: Environmental > Aquatic > Marine > Intertidal zone >... | reverse complement strand
GTCGGTATGACAGAAATAAATATATTGAAAACAAAAGAAATAAAAGGGCAAAAAAAAAAGGAGATACATCAGAAAAAAAAGAAACAGGAAAAAAAGAAGCAGAAAAAAAAGAAACAGAAAAAAAAACAGAAAAAGAAGAAGAAAGTATAAAAATTGAAGATAAAAAAAATAGTAATACATTACGTAATATAAAGGATGGATTAGATTTACTTATTCCTGAGGATTTAATTTCAGGAATTGGTGAATTTATCGCAGAAGGAGGAATAAGAATGCCAACGAAAGAAGAAAAACAAAAAGATAAAGTGAAAGATGATATAAAAAAACAAAAAAAACAAATGAAAGAAGTATTAAACAAAATACTAAATAATACACCGAAAACTGAACAATGGAAACTAGATTCATTACAAAATATATTAGGTAGTTTATCATTTTATGATGATACGGCTATTGATATTAGTAATAATAGGGTTGATTTTATTGAACAATTAGGTGAAATAAGATTTGTAAGTGATTTTTTCACAAAGTTTTTGTTACCAGAAGATGAACTTGAAGAGTTTAAAGATTATTATAAAAGTATTGTTAAACCTTTATTGTCACCTAACGAATTAAAATCTAAAAAGGATAAAAAAATAATGAATTTTAGGAAATTATTAACAAATATCAACCCTATAAAGATTTCATTATATAAACGATTATATAAAAATAAAAAACTAATTGAAAATATTGAAAATATTTTAGGTGAGATATATAAACAAAAAGATGAAGAGGGAGAAGAAGAAAAGAAAATTAGAGAGAGAATTGAACAAACTAAACCTGTTTTAGAATCATTAAAAGAAATTAAAAAAGACGATGATTTTTATAGTACTATAGATGAATTTATATATCTAAGAGATGGTTTATCCCAAGAATATTTATTATTTTTAATATTATTAGGTGAGCAGGAAATAAAAATAATACCTGCAAACACAAATTATAAAGAAGAAATAAAAGCTGTAAAGTTAAGTTATGAAACAACAATTAAAGACCTAGAAAAAAAGAAAAATGAATATAATTATATTATAAATTTCTTCAGAAAAGGTAGAATCTTATCATATATATTAAAGAAACTATATGATAAATATAAAAGTAAAATAGATAAATTTTCAAAACATACGTTTTCTGATATTAATATACGAGCAATATTAAACGGAGAAACAGATTATATAGATGTATTGACACTTTTAAATAATAAATTTCAAATATCTAGTGTGTCAAACTATAAATCTAAAAAAACATTTAACAATTTTATAACTGAACAATTAATTTCTACAGCTTATAATACAAATATTAAATCTATTTTAGAATATATTAGAGATGAAAAAAAAGATTTTAATTTAAAATTAGAAGAAATGGAAAAATTAACAAAAGAACAAAAAAAAAAAATAAAACAAAAAAAAAAAAAAAAAAAAAAAAAAAAAAAAGGAAATTTAAAAAAAAAAAAAAAAAAAAAAAAAAAAAAAAAAAAAAAAAAAAAAAAAAAAAAAAAAAAAAAAAAAAAAAAAAAAAAAAAAAAAAAAAAAAAAAAAAAAAAAAAAAAAAATAGGGATTTTTAATAAAACAATAACAGGTATAAAAGATGTAAAATATGATGATAAAAATTATCCTGTTTGTTTATTATTAATTATATATATTATGATAAATAATATAATTAAAATATTAAACAAAAATAAACCAGCATCACAATTCAGGAATTTTTATAATTTGAAAAATATCAAAAAATTTGTAAAAGAAATAGAAAAAATAGAAAATTTAGAAAAAAAATTATATGAAATATATGATTTTAAATTAGATGAAACAGAAGCTATTGATACTCTAACAGAATTATTAGAAAAAAAAGAAGAAGAGAGAAAAGAAATAGATCAAATGAAAAAAAAGCTAGAAAAAAAAGAAAAAATTAAAAAATTATTTTCTGAATATGAACATCAAATATTTAATAGCTTTATTAAATACTTTTTAAATACTACAAATTTAAGAGAGTTTTTTCCACACGTAACATACAAAAAAAGCAAAAAATACACATACACATATATAATAGACAAAATATTTATAAATAATGAAGAACCAAAAACAGAATTAAAATCGAAAAATTATGTATCATATATATTAGATAAGTTCCATGTGTTTTTTGAAGAACATACAAGTATTAATAAAACAACTAATAAAATATATGGATATGATGGAATTAAAAAATTAAAACATAAAAATTTAGAAAATATAAATTTATATGATGAAATGTATGATTCACTTATGTTTTCAATGCCATTTTTATATATCAAAAAACATAAATCAGCTTTTAAAGAAATAATTTTAGAAGAAATAAAAAAAGCAGGTAAAGATGAAGATGAAGACGAAGATGAAAAAAAAGGTGAAGAAAAAGGTGAAGAAAAAGGTGAAGAAAAAGGTGAAGAAAAAAGTGAAGAAAAAGGTGAAGAAAAAGGTGAAGAAAAAGGTGATGATAATAATGATAATAATGATAATGATAATAATAATAATGAAACAACAGAAGAAACTACAACAGAAGATATGAATAACTTAAAAACAGAATCAAAAATAAAACCATCACAAATAAAAAAATTTAAAAAGTATATACAAAAAACTAACTTATCTACACAAAATAAACAACTAATTATAACACAATTAGATAAGTTATTAAGTATATTTAAACAATCATATTTAATTAAAAGACCACAAATAAAAGAACTATTATCATTGATAAGAAACTTGGAAATACAAGATTTAACAAATTTAAAGGAAGATATTAGAAAAAATTTTAATGATGAAATTACAATAAAACTTCCTCTAAAAATGGCAATTAAATTTTATGGTAATAAAAGAATAAACGACCTTATACAATTATCAAATATAAAAGGTAAAGAAAAGAGGAACGAAATTAAAAAAAATATAAAAGATATTTTTAGTCGTATTTTAGGTGGTATTAATGAGGAAAAAATTAAAGAAATTATTGATAGTATTATTAAATTTAAAAAAGCAGAACCAGCAGCAGAACCACCAGCAGCAGTAGAACTAGAACCAGAACCAACAGCACCACCAGCAGCAGTAGCAGCAGCAGAACCAGCACCAGCAGTAGCAGCAGCACCAGCACCAGCAGTAGCAGCAGCACCAGCAGCAGAAACAGCAGCACCAGCAGAAACATCAGCAGCAAAACAGAAAACAAGAATTGTAAATGGACAACAAGTAGTAATACTAAACTCACCAGCAGAGGCAGCAACAGTAGCTGGTGGTTCAAGGAAGAAGAGGAAAAAGAGTAAGCGTAATAAGAGGAAAATAAAATATCCTAGAACTAAAAAGGCGAAAAAGTCAAAAAAGAAGAAAACAATAGAATATATAAATAATAAAAATTATCGTAAATTATCAAAGAAAGTGAAAAGGTCTAAAAAGAAGAAAACACTAGAATATATAAATAATAAAAATTATTTAAAATTAACAAAAAAGAAATAAAAATAATTTAATTTTTTTCCATTTTTAAACAGTTGAATATTCTTAATTACTGAAAGCAACAGAACCCATACCACTGAAAATTCTTAAGACATTATATGTAAGGGCATATATTCTTACATTAGAAGCTCCAATATTGCTTTTAAAAGTCAAATTTAAGTTAGCACTATTGATTTTACTGAAATTACACGCTCCACTAGGTTGATGAGCTTCTGGATTAAGACAGAATGAATACATATAAATATACAGTTTAGAAACACGTGTATGTTTTTGAAATGGTTGAATTAATCTGAAATAAGGCCCTTTTCGCTCTTCAAATCTATCAATACCATTGAATTTCAAGACCGCCTTAGTAATTGGGTCATCTAGTGTTTCTGACCGATTTAACATACCCGAAAAGTTAAATCTGTCGTTATGTTTAGTTATAACAGCATTATTCAATTGAGAAACCCAATATAATGATTTTACTGGTAAATTAAACGTCAATTCTAATGACTTAGTTGTTGTACTATCAGGTATACTTTCACCATCATTGTATTGTATTTGTTCTATTAAATAACGATGTTTCATTTCTGCGAATTTCTTTCTTTCATAACTATCCAAAAAGATATAATCTATATAAAGACGTGCTTCAGTAATACTATATACCGCACTTAAATTATTATCAGGTGTTAAATATATTTCTTCTGCGGATGATATAGTAACGCTACGACTAGATGTTAAAGTAGTTGCTGAACCATATGTTGCTGTTGCTGTAGTACCATCTTTATAAGTTATTGTTTTATTTGAATCGTTAGAATTATGAAAGTTCCGGGGATTAGTACCAGATTGTGTTATTGTTGTTCCAGATTGTGTTATAGTAAATGATTGGTCACTTCCGAATGTATGCACTTTATCAAAAGAATTAAATCTTATATATAATTTTACTTCGTGATATTGTAAAGCTACTAACGGTAACGCTAAACCTATATTACGACAAAACCAAAATTGTAAGGGAATATAAACAGTTGTCGCACTAGCACCAGCAACTGTATTATTAGGTGTTGTATCAATATTTGCTCTAGGTAATATTAAATCATACGCATTTTGTTTTGATTCATCATATGCTAATTGAGTCCAAATTTCCATCCATTCACCATAGTGTTTATCTATTTTTTGACCCCCGATTTCCAATTCTACATAATCTATTAATGCGTGTCCTAAACTATTAACATATTTAAGAGTTCCGTTTTCCGAAGTAGAAGCTGCTGATGCGATTGCTGGAACATCTACTTCTAACATCATTGTGTGAACCAAATCACCGCTTCTTGGTATAGATACTACAATAGTTTTATTAAAGTTAGCAGTACCATCATATGTTGCTCTTATACTTTCCATACTGAAATTAGTATGTCTCTTATAAACTATTTTAAAAAACGTAATTTGTGGATTACCAATTAAATATATATCTTGAACGCCGTGAGCGACTAATTCTAATAAACCTCCACCCATCTTAAATTAAGATTTATTTTATATTTCTTTGTTTTACTATTTAGTAGTAATATTATTATATATAATATATATTATTATTTTAGTTTTTTTTAAATTATATTTTAGTCAAAAATTAATTATTTAAGAATTAATAAACTTATATTTTATTATATTTTGATATTTTGATATTTTGATATTTTGATATTTTGATATTTTGATATTTTGATATTTTGATATTATTTTAATATTATTTAAGTGAATAGTGGAAATGTCAAACCGAATTCTTAATGCTGTTAATAGTAATGGAACATTTTCTTATGATTCAAATGGGTTTTTTTCTACAAACAATAAAAATACATATATATCATCAAATGATTTTATTTCATTACACGCTCAATCAACAGCTATTACAACAAATAATTTTAATTTAAATACAGATAATATTATTAGTATACTATCGAAAAACAATACAAATGAAGCTATATTACTTGAATCATCTTCTCAAAATAGTGGTATAATATTAAAAACACATAATGAAGGGCAAGTAAATATATTAACTGGTAATATTAACCTTAATGCTTCTAATGGTAATATATCACTGGGTCACAAATGTGAAAATAATAACCTAGAAAATTTAACACAATCTGTATCTATAGATGCTTTGCGAAAAGTAAGTATTAACACAGAAGATTTTTATACTATAGCTAGTGATAGTATAAATTTTATTTCACAAACAGGTGATATCACATTTGGTTCTCAAATTGGAGAATCATTTATTAAATTTGAAAACAATAATCTTCTTATTAATCAACAAACATCTTCTTCAAATAGAATATTAGATATTCACGTAAATAAAGCCGATAATATAGACAATAATAATGGTATATTAATATATTCTTCTCAATCAGATGTTAACAGCAATATTAAAATAGAAAATGATACTAAAAGCAATTTACAAATGGGATTAACATCATCACACATCGCAGAAACATTACAATCTCAAAATACAAATAATAAACCCCTCACTACTATTAAAGACTATAATATTGATAAAACATTAATTGGATATCAAAAAGAAAACACTATATTTTTACATACATTTATAAATAGTATTGATATGGGTAAAATAGTTATGTGGGAAAGTGATAATTCACATTCACAATTAAAAACCCCTATTAAATATGTATTAAACTCTATTAAATATAAAAGCGATTTTGAGATAAATGCTAGATTATTAAATGACAATGTAAATTTTATGAATGTTAAACATAATATGAAATCTACAAAGACTAGAGAAATAATAGGTATTATAATTATGATTCAAAATGAAAATAAATTTAGTTGGGGGTATTTGGATAAAAATAATACTGTTTTCTTTAATTTTGATGATAATACAAATAAAAATAATAATAAAACAAATAGAAATAATAATAAAAATATAGAAATTACTAAAGAACCATTTATTTTAGATAATATTGAAATAACCTTCCCTACAATGACTGGATATAATATTGGAGATTATTGGAACGTGTCTTTATTACAAACAGTACAAACATCAACAAAAAAAAATATAGCATTACAAAACTGTTATATATTAAAAAATAAAATTGGTTTTATGTCAACATCAAATAATGAATTACAATTAGCAACATCAAACAAGAACAGAATGAGCATATCTAGTGAAGGAGGAATATCTTTTAATGATAATGATAATGATAAAGATAATTATAATAAAACACCACATTCATTTAATATTTCTAATTCATTAAATATTGAAGCTTATGTTTCTATAGAAGGTTCATATTTATCTCAAATGAATCATCAAATACTTTCATTAGAAAAGGGGGGATTTTTAATAATTTGGGAGGAACTATATGAAGATTATTCTCATATGTTTTTAAAACATTACAATGCTGATGGTTCTGTATTTCCAAATAGTAAAAAACAAATGATTAATACTACCAGAACTGGATATCATCAACAACCACATATAAGTAATTATAAAAATACTAATACTAATACTAATACCAATACCAATACACGAGAAACATTTATTATAGTATGGAGTAGAAAAGAATCATTATTAAATGAAGAAAATCATATTTATAATTTATATGCTCAAATATTCATAGATTATAAAAAGAAAAAGGGATTTGATATACCATTAGGTTCAATTTATAATAATAAAAATGCTGTTGATATAAAAGCTACTAGATTAAATAGTGGTAATTTTGTTATTGTTTGGTGTGGTGAAGATAATAATATAGGTCATTTTTCTATTTATGGTTTAATACTAGATGTTGGTGGTAATATAATTAAAGATAGATTTCAAATATCAAAAGCTAATTCTCCGTATTCATATATTAATCCTATAATATATAATATAACTTCTAGTAACGTTTCCGAAAATGATTATATAGTATTATATAATACTAAAAACGACGAATATAATAATGAATATAATAATAAAATATGCGATATTAAATATAAATTTTTAAATGAAAACAATATTCAATCAGAACAACATGCGTTAGTATCCTCATATTGTTATTCTAGTTCTCAAATTATAGATAATAATTTATATGTGTCATTGTTTGAACCTTTATTTTTAAATGATACATTAAATGAAACAGATACATATAAAATAATAGCTACTAATTATTATGATACAGTAGATATCAATATAATTATCAATAATATGAAAGATAATATTATTAGTGTATCTACTGAAGATTTATATTTATTAACAGAAAATGATATAATTACTATTAAAACTATTTCTAACTTAAAATCATATTGTTATAATGCTAAAATAGATTTGATTAATAGCGAACAAAATATTGTTGTTTTATCAAAAACCTCGCTTAATCTTTCTCTGTACAAATATGAAATAATAGATAAAAAATTGGTTCTTAATAATAAAAAACATAATATTCATAGTAACAATACAACTGTTTTAAATATTAATACAAAGGATAATTTATATTGTGACTTAACATACACTTATAATGGCGATATAAATGTAGTATGGGGAGGCGCAAAAATAGGTGTATTTACTGCTGTACTTTCCAATAATTTAGAAACTAATATATATGAAAGCCGATTATTTAATATATTTAGAGGTATTAACACTATTAAAATAAAACAATTATTAACACAAGAAATGCGAGATGGAGGTTTAATATTATCATATGTTGTAAATAATGATAATGATATTAACAGCAATGATATTAACAGTAATAGGAATAATTGTAATATAATGTATAAATGTATTGATTTATATAATAATATATTTAATGTAAATACGAATAATGACCATAATAAAAACAATACTGGATTATGTATTAATAGTAAAGGAAACATTAAAATAGGTGAAAATAAAGAAGAAAATACCTATAAATATAACGAAAGCAATTTACATATAAATGGTTCATTTTCTTCTAAAATAATAAGAATATCTAATCTTACTAAATATGTAGTATCACATTTTGATAATACGATATTAGTAGATGCTAGTGATAATGATGTAAATATAATACTAGATAATAATCATACTTATTATGGAAGAAAATATGTTATTAAACATATTAAAGGAAATTATAATGTTATTATTAAATCATCTGCTTTAATTGATGGAAAACACATACAAATATTAAAACATATGTGGGATTCTCTTCAAATACAATCAAATGGGAGTGAATGGTATATATTAAGATAATTAAGATAATTAAAAAATATAAGAAGAAAATGAAATAGAAAAATATAAAATTGAAAAAAAAACAAATTAATCTATATTATCATTAATATAAAATTAATTTCTCTAAATAAATATATTGTGGTAATATTATATCATTATCACTAACATTAAAAATAACATTATAATCAAACATCATCATTATGTCTAATGAAGGAGAACAAACCGCTCGATTAAATAGTTATAAAAAACTTTTTAACCAAAAATTAATAACTACAATGGAGCAATATAACGAAGAACTTTTAGAATTATGTAAAAAGAATATTAGTTCTATTATTAAAAAAATTCAAAAAGAATATGAACCAAAACAAACTAATAATAGTCTAGGGTATAGTTCTAGTTCGGATTCAGATGTCGATACAGATAGTTTACCATTTATGAATTTTCTTAATAAAAAAATGAGTGATGAAATCAATTATATGAGTTTAAAATTAAACGCAAAATATAAAAGAGATGTTAAAAACACTTTAGATAGTGAATTAACTACATTTTTAAATAAATCTTTGTTTATGATATTTGATATTAAAAGAAAACAAGAACAAATTACAGAAATGATGATTTCGAATTTAATAAATCAATCTCCCTCATTGAATGAAGATGATGATGGTGATGATGATGATGATGATGATTATGATGATGATGATGATGATGAAAACAGTATTAAACAGTATTTAAAAAGATTTAATTTAAATTCATATGATAATGAAGATAACGAAAATTTATATGAAATAGATACTAATTGTATAAATAGTGATAATGATAATGAAGAAGATAATGAAGCTGAAGAAGATAATGAAGCTGAAGAAGATAATGAAGCTGAAGAAGATAATGAAGCTGAAGAAGATAATGAAGCTGAAGAAGATAATGAAGATGAAGAAAATAATGAAGCTGAAGAAGATAATGAAGCTGAAGATAATGATAACGAGGAAGATAACGAAGATATTACAAGTGAAAAAGAACAAAAAGAGTATCTTAATGAAAAAAATCTGACTGATCTTAAAGCAATTGCGAAAACATTAGATATTTCTCTAAAATTTGGTGGTAAACATAAATCAAAATCTACTCTTATTAATGAAATTTATGAAAAAGAACAATTAAATCTTTTGAATTAGTAAATTATTGTTATCTAACTTAATTATTAACATTTAATTATTAAAATTTAATTATTAAAATTTAATTATTAACATTTTTTTTTTAAATATTTTAATTCGCATAATAAATATATTGATTATTAATAATGATAAGTCATTAAAAAAGAAAAAAATAAAATAGACAATAAAAATGATTACTAAACCATTAGGTATTTTAGACCCGGAAGGAAAATATCCTAATCCATTGAATGGTAGGCCATTTTCAAATGCTTATAAAAAACTAGCCAAAGATATGTGGACTAAATTAGTATGTTATAAAAGAAGAAATGAGTTTTTTAAATTATTAAAAGATAATCAAGCAATTATTTTGATTTCAGGGACAGGAACCGGTAAAACTGTTATATATCCAAAATTATTATCTCATTATTTTGATTATAAACATCCTATTATTTTAACAATTCCAACAAGAGCTGCGATCCCACCTGCTGCAATATTTACAGCATTAAGGATGGATGTAGAATTAGGAGCTGAAGTGGCGTGGGTGCATGGTTCTGACCAAGTTTGGCATTCGCCAGAAAAGACAAAAATCCTCTATTCAACAGATGCTTATATTTCTGCTTTAATTCGTAGTGACCCTTTATTATCAAATTATTCTGGTATTTTAATTGATGAGGTTCATACAAGAGGAGAAGGTGTTGATATATTATTGGCTAATGTTGTACAAATCGCATTATCTAGACCAGAATTTAGAATTGTATTAATGAGTGCCACTATAGATCCTTCTGAATTTGTTGATTTTTTTAAAAGGTCGGGATTAACATATGATTTATTTGAGTTACCAGCCCAATCAAGGAATCCTGTAGAAAATATATTTAATAATAAACCATTAAAAATAAATGAAGTTCAGGGTGAACTTATGGTAGATAAAATAGACGATATATTGATGAATAATAGCGAAGGTAATATAATAGCATTTATTACAACAGATGGTGTAGGAGAAGTAAATAAAAAATCATTACATTCTAGATTTAAAAAAAATCCGCACAAATATCCTAATATACCATTGGTAGGAATGATTACAGGGAAAACCAAAGATATTGAAAAAGATATTATGTTAGGTCAAACTAAAATGGAAACATTACCACCAGGACCATACGGTAAATATACCCGAAGAGTAATATTTGCCACAGAAGCTGTTGAATTTTCAGTTACTATTAAAGATGATTGTAAATTTGTGATTGATTCTGGTATTAAATGGGGTGTAAGATACAATTTTAATTTAAATTGTACGACAATGGATTCTGAACTTGTTGCCCATTCTAACATAGGTCAGCGATGTGGTAGGACTGGTAGAGAGAGTGCTGGTACTTGTATTAGAATGTATACTGAACAACAATTTAATAATTTTGAACGTTTTGCCGCCCCTAAAATTTTATTAGCTGATATAAGTGATAAGATATTAGGATTTTTAAATTTAGAAAGAACAAATGATTATAAAAAATGTAGTACATTTTTAAATAATATGATAACACCAGTTCCTGCAATAAATCAATCAGTTATGTTTAAAAAATTAATAGAACATAATCTAGTAAATATTAAAGGGAAACTAACACCATTGGGTATTATGGTTAATAATTTGAAAGAACCATCATCTGCTTCATTTGAACATAAAAAAATGATAATATCCTCTTATTATTTTAGATGTATGGGAACTGTTTTAAAATTAGTTTGTATATTAATGACTGTAAAAAAATATGATGATTTAATAATACAAGATAAAAATGTATCTCTTAAATTTCAAGAAAAAACACCGTTAGTAGCTAAAAGTATTAACAAATTCTCTCATCCATCGGGTGATTTTTTAACATTATTAAGAATATATGACGCGACATTACATTATATAGATGATAAAAAAAAACGTAAGGAGTTTTGCAGTTCATATTTTATAGATTATGAAAAAATAGAAAAAATAGATGAATTATATTTTACATTAAGAGATCCAAGTGAAGACTCGATTATGGATTTAATACCATTTATAAGTATATTGAATTTATTTGATGTTACAAATTCACCAGATATCGCCAAAAAATTAGAATATTTTAGACTTGATGAATATCGAGACCCTCTTAAATATATTATGATGAAAGGAAGTGGAAGGAAGTCTTCCGGAAAGAGAACTAAAAAACTAAAGAGAACTAGATATTCACAGGGGAAAACAAAAAAACAAAATCAATCAAAACAAAAAAAAAAAACTCCACAAAATCAAAGAATAGACATAATCAATGATAAAAAAATAAAATCAATTAAAGTATTGGATAAAATGTTTAAAAAACAAGATAATTTACCAGAATTTAAATACAAAGAATTACCTAAATTTAGACATCCTTATAGCGAACATAACAATGAAAAGAACGGCAAACAAAAACAACCCATTAATAAATTCAACAAAGACAAAAAACCATTCAATAAAGACAAAAAACCATTCAATAAAGACAAAAAACCCTTTAATAAATTTAATAAACGTAATTCATATGTAGAAGATGCTTTAAAGAAAATTAAAACATATAAACAACCAGATAAACCTAGTCCAGATTTTGTTAAAAATTATAAAAAGATGAAAGAAAAAGAGAGAGAAGAGAGAATGAAGCTTTTAAAACCAGAAAAAAATTTTAGACAAACATCTAGTAAAAAAGATAAACCTAAATATAAATCTAAACCCAAACAAGAAGGAAAACCAAAAAAACCAAAAAGAAAACAAAATCTTGATTTAGCTAAATTGATAGATGCTGAATTATCTAAGGTGACATTAAAAGGACAACCAATGGGTATTCCAATTAAATTGTCGCAAAATCATGAAGAAAATCTTTTGGCTTGTATATTTTATTCTTACAATACAAATATAGCGGCAATGGTAAATAATACAGATTGTATATATCAGGCAAAAAATACTCCTTATTTAGAAATAAATTTGCGTAATTTAGAAACTTGCTCTTTAAATAATTTTAAAGATAAGAAGCCAGAATTAATATTATATGATTCGCTAACAAAAATAGGAACAATGCCAGTACAAGCTTCTTTTGTTAATAAAATATCAAACCGAATACTTAATAAATTTGGTTTATCTTATACACCACCTAATTTTTAATAACTAATTTTATATAATTTTAAATTTTAAATTTTAAATTTTAAATTTTAATTTTTTAATTTTAATTTTTATTTTTATTAGATAAAAATCTGTAAATTAAAATATTTTATTATTTTATAATATTTAATTAATTATTAATTATAGTTTTTTTTATTAAGTAAATTAATTAAATTATATAATTATGGTTAAAAAGCGTACTCGTAAGAGTACATTAAAGGTTCCACTTATAAGTAATTCTGCTAGTTCTAGAAAAAGAACAAAACGAAGCGCACCAAAAAAAATGAAAAATCCAGCACATAATAAAGCAAAACATGTTGTTAAAAAGAAAATGTCTAAATACCATTCTAAAAAACTAATATCCAAAATACCTAAAAAATCAGTTTCTAAAAAAATGAAACGATACAATAAAAATAAAATAACAAAAAAACGGAAACAAATACAAAAAAGAAAACTCACCAAAAAATTAGATAAAATATTAAAAGGTGGTACTATTAAGTTATTTAATAAATTAAACGAATTATATCCTCAATTTAGAAATCCAAATATTAAATTAAATGAAAATGAAGGTGTTTTACAAGTATTTACGAATATGAAACAAGATAATGTAGAATATAAAAATAGTAATCAATTACTTGAAACATTTGAAAAGTTAAATACCGATATTAAAAAAGAATTAAAAAAAGAATTAAAAATAGTAGAAGATATTAATAGAAAGAAATTATTTGAAGATATATTATTACGCACAAATATAGTAAATTTAAGTGTACCAAAAGGGTATAAGAATTATATGATTAGTATTTTAAGTGTATATGATAAAGATATTAAGACTAATGGTAATTTATTTTTATTTATAAGTTCAACAAATAACAATACTAGTAATATTCATATGTTTTATAATAATAAAGATGAAGAAAAGATTATTACTATAAATAAAAAAGATTTTGGAATAAAATATATAGAAGAAACTAAACTAATTAATATAGAAAGTGGTAAACGTGATGGTAATGAAATTATAACAAAAGTTACTAAAGAAGGATATAAAAAAGGTTTTAGAAAAGGAATGTATATTTTGAATGATGGATTTGTAACAAATTATATTAAACAGTTGAAACTCAACAAAGAGCAGAAAGAAAAACCACCACAAATATCAAAAGCATCACAAGGAAATATTCCTAAATTTGAACTAAAATCACAAACAAGAATATTAAGCGGTAAACGAATCGAAAAATCAGAAATTTCAATAAAACTAATTTTTAAATTTAAAGATGAAAAAGAAAGAGAAGTAATAAAAGAAATAACATTAAATAAAAAACCAGGAGAGAAATGGGAATCTATTGGTATTGGATTCAAAAGAAATGAAAAAGGAGAAACAATAGTTTCAAAAGTTGAAAAGGGTAAAGGAAAAGATGCTGGAATTGAAAAGGGTATGATACTTTTATCAATTAATGATGATTTTGACGCAACAACAATAAAATATACTTTAGGTGTAAGAGAATATTATCACGATATAACATTACTAGATACGGAACTTGAAGATCTTCATACTGAATTAAATAAATTTATTGTAGGATTAGATATTATACCAGGAACTACAACAAAAATGAGTTTAAAAGATAGAACTGAGTTATTTACAAAAGGAACAGAGTATGGATGGTTTTCAGATAGTAAAAATGAAACTCTTTTAGAAGGGTCTTTAGAAGAAACTGAAGAATTCGAAAAAACAGCAGGTATATTATGTCATCCAGAATTAAATGATTTATTAAAAGAAATAATTAGTAATACAAAACTAACACATACTGATGGTAAACCATATACAGTTGATGATATAAATAAATTAATACAAAGATTAATATATAATAGACCTATAACGTTTTATAACAAAACAGATGATTCTCCTATTAAATATCCATCTAATTCATCTATTGATAAATTTAATACTAATAATGGAGGAAAATATTATTATAATAAAGATAGTATATTAATTAAAGATGATGGAAAAAAAAACGCATCAGATAAAAAAGAAGAATATTCTATTGCTACTTTAGCAGCATTAATGGGTTGTTGGTCATTAACACCAATACATCATAGTGGAAAGAGAAAAACAACTGAAACTGATAATTTACAGAGAGAACCTAAATTTAATAATACAGAAAGTTATGTATGTGGTTTAGTTGGAGCAAGATTTGAAGTTCCGGGTGTAATGGAAAGAGCATATATTACAGATATAGCACCTAAAGAAGGTATTTATAAATTATTACACAACTTTTTCAAAACTAAAGCAGAATACAATAAAGATAAATATTTCTATAATATAAGTGAACGTGTTCCAAACTATTTAATTAGAAGATTATATAGAGAGCGTCTTAGATTCTCATTTGAATTATTTTTAGAACAATGTTTAAGTGTTTGTAAAATAAAACAAATAAAAATGTGTCCTGTTTTTACAGGATTAGGTATGGGTGTATGGAGACATGATTTTAGAAAACTTGCTGGATGTGATGATAATTTTCTTTATGATATAGTAGAAGATACTATTTTATCTTTATTTAATGAAAAAAGTGAATATTTAACATATTTACCTGCTATTAGATTATCCTGTATCAGACCATATGATAATACAAATAGTTCTACATTACCGTATGAAAGTCAAGATTTTAAAAATAAATATGAATCACCATATGAAAGTCAAATGTGTAAAATAATGACAGTTGATGAACTGGACCTGGACGATTACCGTGATCTGCCGAAGAACGACGTCGGCATCGACGCGCTGCCAAGCGATGTCCGGGCGAGGCTCAAAGAGTTTAACCGGTACAAGAACATTTTGCCAAACCCGCACACGCGCATCATTCTCGACACGGTGGGCGGCGACTCGGCCTCGTCGTTCATCAACGCCAACTTCATCCCTGACATTGAGGGCAACGAAAAAGGCTACATTGCGGCGCAGGGTCCGAAAGACAAGACCCTGGGCCACTTCTGGAGGATGATATGGCAAGAAGATGTTCGAGCGATTGTGATGGTGACTGGTTTGATGGAAGACTCGAAGCAGAAATGCGCTCGGTACTGGCCCTCCTCGTTGAAATCCAATACCGGCACCATCAATTACGGCGGACTCGAGGTTGGGGTCCTCTCTGGCAAGCACCAGAAAGGTTACAAGGTCGCCGAGCTCGAGGTGACCCACCCAACCGGAGGATCGCGGGTTGTGAAGCATTTTTGGTTTGACTCGTGGCCGGATTACAGCGTCCCAGAGGACACTACTGTCGTGCCAGCCATGCTCGAAGAGGTTAATGAATGGAACAATAAACAAGAAACTGAAACACCAAAACAAAAACAAGAAACTGAAACACAACAACAAAAACAAGAAACTGAAACACCAAAACCGCTTCATCCGTGGGTGGTGCACTGCTCTGCCGGGATTGGGCGTACTGGTACGTTCATAGGGGTGGACATGGGTATAAAGCAACTTAAAACAAAGTGCAAGACCAGCGTCATTGACCTCGTGGACTTGATGCGGCAAGGGCGAGGCGGCATGGTCCAAACCTCAGAACAGTGCGAATTTATCTATAAATGTCTCAAAAACTATGTGAATAAGCATATTTATGATATGATAGATGATAATACTAAAGATAAATGGTTTAAAAAGGATAATATTGTAGACAACACAACTAAATTTAATACAGGATATAATTTTGTAATAGGATTTGATATAGATAGTAGATTAGTATTATTAATAGAAGGTATTACGGAGGATAAAAATAGTATGTATGAAATTAAAATCGTTGATAACACGTTTAAATTAGAAAATGAAGCTGAAGATACATTAGTTAAACTAATAGATCATTATAAAAACAACGAAATTGGAGGATTAAAACTAGTAACACAACAAAAACCAGCACCAGGAGGAAAAGTAGAAAATAATAAAGAATTATTAGATAAATTAAAAGTATATCATAATCATCACGATAATAAAATGGGACAAAGTTTTTTAACTAAAAAACAACTTAATACAATGACAGGTGAAACAGATTTAACAGAAGCATATTTATTTGCTTGGGATGGTAATTCATTTGTTGGAAATGAATATTGGAATAAAGAATATTCTAATTCAGGAGATCCAGTTACTGTATCAGCTACAAGTTTGGGACAGTTATGTAATCCATTTATTAACACAGAAATGTTAGAACGAATACAACCACAACAAAATAATGAATTATATGAAAAAATAGAGTTAATTAATAAAATGATGAAATATATGTACAAAACAACAGGGTTTTTCAATACTAAGCATATCTTTAGGGGAGCTATTGGTCCTAAGTGCAAAGAAACACTTCCAGATATTTTTAAGAAAAAAGGTGATTTTGAATCAATCACTAATGCATGTTATGTGAGTTTCTCACAATATTTTAAAAATAAAATAAATGAATTAGAAATATTTGATTTAGAACAAACTTATAATATAAAGGACGTTGTTGAAAGGAATATATTTGATAGTGATAATATAAATAATGAAGATTTAAATAGAGAAATTAAAAAAATAATGTCTAAAATTAATAAATCAAAACTTCTAGTTTTACATAAAATATTTCAATTTATGGTAGAAATTGTTTATGCGGAAAACGATTTTTATGCATATGGTATAAGAAATATGTTTTCGGTTAATATTTTTAGTGATAATAATGAAGGTAATTATTACAGGGACAATAAGGACTATTTCGAAACTTGTATATACTATATTTTTTATAATCAGAATGAATTATTTAAAGAACATACAAATCTAGAACGAAAAGAAATGGATATAAATACTCTAAATAAAAATATCAATTTAGAAGACATAAAACAACAAGAATATTTTTACTCTCATATTAAAAATGAAGAAAATGTAAGAAACTTATTTAAAAGTATAGTAGCGGAGTACAAAGAAAGAAACAGATATTACTTATATTATAAAGATGAATCTGATAAATTATATAAGTTTGCTTACGAATCAGAAAATAATAAAGAAGACATTAAGTATATTGAAATAACTAAAGATTCTGAAAGTGGTAATTTTAAATTTAATGGTAATGAAAAATTTATAAAAACAGTCAATGAATTTTTACCGTACTTTAAAACTAAATTTACAAATCGGGAAATATTAAAAGATCCACCAACACCAGCATCACCACCAGCACTACAAGCACCAGCACCAGCACCAACACCAACACCACCACCATCAGCACCACCAACACCAACACCACCACCATCAGCACCACCACCAGCACCACCATCACCAGCAGCAGCACCAGCAGCACCAAGAATGAAACTAACAGGAATAAAACCAGGTAGAACCTCCTCTTCTGATCTATTACCAATAGAAAAAGATTTAATTAATGAAGAAATACCATATTATTCTTTTAATAGAGAAAAGGCAAAAGAAAAATTATTATCAAAGAAGACTACAACAAATCCTAATGATGAATTTTATTTGCTACGAATCAGTCGAGGAAAACTAGTTTTTACTTCTACTTTAGATACAAAATTTATACATCATCCAATTAGTAAAAATAATGACTCTAAATATTTTTATACATATAATTCTCCTTCTTCCAAACAAATCTATAGTGAACTAAAAGATACAATTAATGATATAAAAAATGATATTATATCAAAATATCGTGAATTATATAACGATAAAACATTTAATCTAGTAGAAGATGGATATGGTACTGCGAAAGCATTTACAGGGAACCTCAATATAACTACAAAAGCAGAGCACGCTAAAGTAGGCGAATTAGAAGTAATTAATGAAGACTGGTATAAACCAAACTTATCTAAAACACAGGCTGAACAAGTTATTAAGGACGACACTACTATTGTATTTGTAGTAACAACCGCTACTAATGAAGAAATACTAGCAAACAATAATCATATGTATACTATTTATATTGAACAAGAAGCTAACAAAGAAATAAAGTCTTATAAAATTATAGACGAAAACGGAAAATATTATATTAGTATTGAAGGACAGACGGAAAAAATATTACAAAATAGTGTCACTGATTTAATTTCCCATTATATTGATAATAATATTGATATTGAAGGAATCGAGCTACTATTATCAGTATAAATAGGAAGGTTATTTTGTATAAAAAATAAATAAAATTATATCCGATTAAAAAAATCATTTAATCTACCGGGGATATTGAATGCTTCCCAAATAATAATAAATATAGCATAAACAATAATTAATATATTAATTTGATACATACCCATAATATTAAAAGCTGGTTTTCCTAAATCACAAGCTAGTTCTTTATTAAACATAGTAAATACTTTTACTGGTAAAGATGGGTTGGTAAGTGTAGAGGTGGTAGCATCATTAAATCCACCCCTTTTAATTGAGATTGGTGTAATACTATTAATATTTAATCCTTCAAAATTTAACATCCAGTCGAGGTGATAATATATTTTTTTTTCATCAATTACTTTTATTAAGTTTTCAATTTGTTTCTTATTAACTAAATAAGCGTGGGTACATAATGGAAAGTTGGAGTTCAATAAAGACCATTTTTCAGTCATTATATCAAGTTGATGTAATATACTATTATCATATTTTCTTTTAGATTTTATAGTTGTTCCAATAGATGTTAATAAAGTCATAACTTTATTATGAAAGTTTTTCTTCTTACAATAATCACCCACTGGCGAAAGGTTAAACATATCTGTATTATCAATAATGTCAGCTGGAATTGTATCAAGAAATTGTTGTAATTTGTTAATATATTCATTAAAATTGTCTGGTATAATGGCGTCGTCTTCTAATACTAGAAACCAATCTTTAGGTGTAAGATTATTATCCATATTTTCTTTTAATATGTTTTTCCATAAAAGATAATGACTATGAGCCTTACCATAAATTTCTTGTGTCATAAAAAATTTCCCACTACCTCTAGGAACATTATTTCTAATTTCATTCATATTTAATTTACTACCATCTACACCACAAAATTGATAATAAGGCAATAGATTATTCGCTTTTTTAAGTTGATTAGTCATAGTATCCCATCTTTCAGTCTTACTATCTAAATTTAAAATATACATTTGATTAATAGTACTGTTTTGCTTTTCTACACGATTGGATATATTAACAACATTTTCGCCAATAATGACGTTTTCTTTTTCTTCTTCTTCTACTTCTTGTTCTTCTTTTGCTTCTTCTCCTATAATTTCATCTGTATTTTCTTCTTCCATAATAAGTTCTTCTTCTTCGATAATCTCATTTGTATTTTCTTCTTCTATAATAAGTTCTTCTTCTTCATCTAAAACTTTGTTCATAATTATTTAATTAATTTAAATTTTAAAAATATTTTAAAAATAAAATTGAAACTTAAACATTTTTAAACATTAAATATAAAAATAACATAAAAATAATAAATGTTTAAAACTACACAACTGCTTTCTAATTCATCAAATGATACTATATTTATGAATATAGATGTTAAACCAAATATGTGTCAAGGTATTTATTTTAATAATAAAAATGAAGCTACATTTTGTAAACATAGGGCTAAATACTTAAAAAATAAGATATTCCATTTATGTGACAAACATAAAAATCAAAAAATATTTAATTAATTCTTATATTTTTATATTGTTAAATTATAATAAATACTATAATTATAAATAGTTAGATAAGTTAAATAATAGAAAACTAAATAATAATGAATCCATATAATGACTATATTGAAATGAAAAATAAACTAGTTGAAGAATGGTATGATACTGGTATTATAACACAAGATGAAAGAAATGAATTATATACAACTATTACAGAAATAGAAGAGCCAAATAATTTTATGGATATACCAGACCCTATATCTAGTAATGAAAAAAGTTATGGTTTATATAATAGAGCACCTAATTTTTTAAGTAATCCATTTTTTAATAAAAACCACAATTTTTTTAATATTAAATCTGCGGATGGACGTTATTATATAAAATCACATAATAAAAATATTAGTTTAATGGAACATATTGATATAACAGATACTAATAAATATGAAATAGAATGGAATGTTATTAGAGATAATACAGATTTTATAAGATTAGCAAATAATGAGGGTGCTTATTTAAATATTGATAAAGATAAAAAAATAATCATAAATAATTCAGGGAAAACAGATATGAAATCACAATCAAATTTATGGAGATTAAAAAAATTAGAGCAAGAAAACATTAATAATCCAACTAAGTATTATGTTGAATCTGTTTTATATCCTAGATATAGGTTAGAATTTTCCGATAAACTTATATTAAGTACTGGATTTTCAGAAAAGAATGTATGTATATTTATACCAATTGAGGAAGATATAGAAACTAAATATGGAAAAAGCGAAATATTACTAGGGTTAGAAAGACAATTAGAGCTATATGCAAATAAATTGATTTCTTATTTAGAATCTGGAAAATACAATTATATATCAACTCAATTAAATGGAGAAAATAATTTAGATTTAACATTATTAAATGAAGATATTAATGGTTTAACATTGAGTAATATTAATAATATCTCTCAGTTATATGGTTTAAATAATGTTATAAAGGCTTACTTAGAAAAAAAAACATCTGAATTAAGAACAAATCAGTTTAAAAATGCAAGGTTTTTAGGTCAATTTAAAAAAGATAAAGAAGGATATGATAAAATCAAAGAAGATTTATCTAATATTAATAATAAAACTACAAATCTAGAAGATAATATTTTTATATTAAATGAAAATAACAGTTATAACAGTTTAAAATTCAAAGCTGTTTATTTTATAAGATTATGTTTTATGGTTATAGCATTATTACTATTTCTATTTATATGTAAAAATGTTTATAAAATGATAAATTAATATTTTTTTTATAAATATATTATAAAATAACATATATTATGTTAGGTACATTAGTGTATATGATATTAGATGTATCTTTTAATGTATTACTATGGTCATCGCATAAAGCAATTGAAGGGGGTAATATTTTAGGAAATAAAATAATTAAAACATATAATGAACTTAACAAACCACAACAATTAATGATTGAAGATAATATTAAAACTATTAATGAAGAAGATAAAAAAAATGAAGAAATACTTCAAGAACAACAAGAGCCACCTAGTTATAATAATACATTACAATCTATATCTATAGAAGATATTAAAATAATTAAAAACCAAATTGAATGTCAATCAAAAATGATAAATGAATTGGAACTAATATTAGAACATCAAAAAAAAAAAGTTTAATTTTTAATATTTTAAATATATATTTTTAATATTTATATTATATTTTAAGTAAAATTTACAATATAAATTTAAATCTATAAATCTATAAATCTAAGCTATTCATATTTAAATTAGATAAATCTTTTTGTTCACTAGTATTTTTAGAAATAATATATGAGATCATCTGTGATGTCCATTCTTTACCACGTTTTGTGCGTGTTTTACTATTCTTTTTAAGTTCAGTTTTAATCTTATGATAAGTATAACTTTTGGATAATTTATACTCAATATGATTTGTTTTGTACAAGTTCATAATTTTAGTAATAACATTCTTTTCTTCCACATTATTAGTAAATTTCCTAACGTTGTTTTTATTTTTACCAGCTTTTTTACCATAAGGTGCTCTACCAAAAACGTTTCCTTTTGCTCTTCGTAGAGTGTTTGATTTTTTAAGTTTTTCACTTAATTGGTCCGAATAGTGGTGTGATGTCATTAATCCATCTCTAATATTTTTCTTATTAAACGATGATGTATCTTTATTCCATACAACATCTTCCATTACAAAATGTACGTCAATATTATTTTCTTGACACTTTTCTAAAAAGTTCAAACCACCTTGAACATCCCTACATAATCTATCAATGTTATATATAATAATACAACTATCAGTATCATCTTCGGTTAAATATGTAAATAATCTTCCTAAATTACCGTGTGTAAAATTTTTCATTTGTCTTCCAGAAACACCATTGTCAGTAGTTATATCACTAATGGTTATACCTTTATTTTTACAATAATTTATGGAATAATCCGTTTGTGTACTTAGACTCATATCACTTTCTCTACTTACTCTAGCATAAATAGATGCTTTTTTATTAGATAGTGGTATAAATTTATTTCTAGAATAACTATTAATATCTTTATTAACTTCTTTAATTTGTTTGTAATTCTCAATTAGTTCTGTATTAGCAAGCATATGTTCTTCTGGTTCTTCAGTAATTTCACCACTATCCCATAGAATTTTGTAAAATGTTTTACCACCTTCTTTTCTTTCTGATAGAATTTGTCTTGCTAAATAAGAACCATCAGCAAATTTTGCACATTCTCTGTTTTTATTTCCACGAGGTTTACCCATTTTATATGCTTATTGGGACTTTATGACTTAATTAAAAACTTATAATATTTTTAAAAGATATGTAAAAAATTTCAATTTTTTTTATTGTATTTTAATAAAAATAAGTTATATAGTTACATATTTTTATAATAATAAAATTAATAATGGATATAATAACTAATATCAAAGAATGGTTTTTTTCTTATAAGAAGGATAAAAATATAATTATAGACCCCATATCGTGTCTAGTTAAGTTAAGTATTTTAAGTTTATATCCAAAAGGCACTAAAATATCAATATCAAACAATGGGTTAAGTTTTAATAACTCAACTGTATTTCAAGGAAGTATACGGTTTATACAGGGTGATTGTAGAGAAGATTTACATAATATTTTTAAACCAATTCAAAAATCAATAGAATGGTACTGGAATACAGAAGTATATGGTACAACGTTAGAAGTTCTTTTCAATATGAGTGAAAAGGGACTTATTAATTTAAAAAACTGTTATGAAGCAAATTCTACAATACAACATTCATTGGATTACTATATATCTTATATTAAAAATAAACAAAATAATAATACTGGTAATCACACTGATAATAATACAGAATATGACGAACTTCAATCGGACGAAGGAAAAAATGTAATACAAGAAAAAACAATAATATATAATTATTTGAAAAAAATGTGGTCAAAGCGAGAAATTAATATAATAATACAACTTTTTCAAGAATATCACGAAAAAGAAACTCGTGATGAAAAAGAAAATATAATTAATAATATAAATAATATGACTACAACAAAAGAAAAACTATTAGCTGATTTTATTAGAGAACAATGTTCTTCTTTGTAAGAATTTAAATATTAAGAATTTAAATATTAAGAATTTAAATATTAAGAATTTAAATATTAAGAATTTAAATATTAAGAATTTAAATATTAAGAATTTAAATATTAAGAATTTAAATATTAAGAAT
>Ga0255783_10001539_pt1 | contig 24473 bp, 21 predicted proteins | sample 011ome_22_FD_179981 | JGI IMG/M metagenome (GOLD analysis project Ga0255783, IMG submission 179981) | Coastal salt marsh microbial communities from the Groves Creek Marsh, Skidaway Island, Georgia - 011507BT metaG (version 2) | ecosystem: Environmental > Aquatic > Marine > Intertidal zone >... | reverse complement strand
CTCAACTGGGATTGAAAAAAATCCCAAAATTTAGGAAATAAAAGCTAAATTTGATCAAATCAAGATTAAGATAATAATTTTTTGAATTTAGGGTAAAGATATTTTTTTGCAAAAAATAATAAAAATAATACCGTACATAATCTTAATAGATGGTGAGTTAATACATAAGCAGGCTCGATATTTATAAATGCAGCTAAAAGTCCCATTTCATTTACACCACCTGGCGAAAAAGCTAAAACCATTGCCTCTATTTTAATTGAGGTCAAAAATTTTATAACAAGTATAAAAGGAACAAAACTTAACGTAAGTGAAAAGACTACAAGTAATGCATCAATGAAATAACTACCAGCAACTTTCCAAGTTGTTCCATTCATATTACATCCAAAAAAAGAGCCAATAATTAACTGTGAAATTATTAAAAAGGTAATGTTCGCATTTAATTGAAAAAAACCAATCATATGCAAAATTGCACTTATGATTAAAGGACCAAAAAGTTGATGCCCAGGAAAATTTAATTTTTTTCCAAAATAATGCCCAACAGGTATTATAATAAAAAATGCAATTACATGTAAAAAATTACCTTCAAAGTTTGGCCAAACAGGTTCTCGTTCAAAAGCACCCGGAAAAAATAAAAGTATTAAATTAGGGATAAGCATGACAGTTAAAAAAATTCTAGTAATATGAATTAATGAAACTTTTTTGGCATCAGCATTACATTCTTCTGCACCTAAACTCATTTCTAGCAAACCACCTGGAGAACCTATAAAAAAAGCCTCAGGTTTATTAATTTTTCTAATTTTAATAAGAACATAATATGAAATAAAATGTGCAAAGGGTACGTAAAGAATTAAAAAAAATAATGAAACAAACCAAACATAAAGGTCACTTAATATACTTGGCTGGAAATAACTGCCAAGCCAAACACCAGTAATACCAATAAAAGGTCCTCTAAAGCTTCTTTTTATATTTAAATTAATTCCTGACAAAGCAAAAATAGCCACACTAAATGCTGGCCCAAGCATCCATGGCAAAGGTAACAGAAAAAAATTAAAAACAATGCCACCCAAGATTCCTATAATAATGGTTTTAGAAAAGATTATTATATTTTTATTTATCAAACTTTTTTACCAACCCCTTTTCAATCATCTCTTTACTAACTAAAATTAATTCTTCAATCAATAATTCAGCAGATCTTCTTTGAAGTTTATTTTCTAAGTAAGTAATTCCATAAGAAGGCTCCATTTTTATTCCTTTAATATTTAGAATTCTGAAAACACCTTCTCCTTGGGTTTCAATCATTTGCTTGGGATGAATCCCTATGTAATCACTATTTTTAATTACATTTAATGCAAAATTAGCTGAGTTATAAATTATTTTAGCTTTTGGGTTATTTAAATCATTCTTCCAAAATTGGTTATTAATATTGAATAAATTTAATGTTCTTTCATGTTCTGGTAAAATCCAATCAAAGTTAAGAGTGTCTTTTAAACTAACATTTTTTTTTAACTGAAGAGGATGTTTTGCCCTAGTTACTAAAAACTGAGTATCCTTATACAGTGGTATGGATTTTACTTTTTCTGTTGAAGGAAAATCTTCAGGTACTATTGCAGAAACAAATAAATCAATTTTTCCTTCTAGCAAACGTAAAATCAGATCGCTTCTACTACCAGCATAAATATTTAAATTAATGTTTGGAAACTTTTTCTGTAAGTTGATAGTTGCCTTTGGAACAAGATAAATTCTTGGACTAAATGCTACTCCTATATTAATATCACCTATGATCCCTTCTTTTAAAGACTTGATTTCTTTTTCTGCATTAGAAATATCCTTCAGAATTAAATGTGAATAATTTTCTAAGATTTTTCCATATTCTGTAATTTCTATTCCATTCAGGTGTCTTTTGATTAACTTAACCTGCAAGTTTTCTTCAAGTTCTCTTATGGCTTTACTTACACCTGGTTGAGAAACATTTAAACTATTAGCTGCCTTTACAAAGCTTTTGTATTGTATAACAGAAAGAAAAAATTGAATTTGTCTTACTTTAATCATTTCATTTACTTTTAAAAATTTACTTAAGAAGAAAATATTAAAGCATCAAAAGAAAAACATGCATAACAAAAAATAAATAATTTTATATTGTAATAACTTAAAGTTATAGGATAATAATTAAAAAGTATTTGTTTTTTAATAATTTCCATAATTAGATTTATTATGGGGAGAATTTTTAAGATGAATCATAAACTACCAAATATTTTATGGTATTGTACGGACCAGCAAAGATATGACACAATCAATGGCCTTGGTAATAAATATATAAATACACCTAATATCAATAAATTTATTAAAAATGGGTTTGCTTATACTAACGCCTATGTACAAAGCCCTATTTGTACTCCCAGCAGAGCGTCATTTCTGACAGGAAGATACCCTGCCTCAACTCATGCACATAGAAATGGTGCAGAGTATTTTCCAGATCATGAAGTGCTCGTTACCAAAATTTTAAAAGATGCAGGTTATGATTGTGGTTTGATTGGAAAACTTCATCTCTCAAGTGCAGAAGGTGGCGTTGAAAAGAGAACAGATGATGGATACGACACTTTTTACTATAGCCATGACTCAACTCCCAAAATGAATCCAGAAAGTGATGATTATAAGAGATGGATTGTAGAAGAAAAAAATCAAGATCTTAAAAAACTTTTTGAACCTGTAAATAATTTTTGCTGTGATGGCGTTCCCGAAGAGTTTCATCAAACGACTTGGTGTACAGATATGGCTATAAAATTTATTAATAAAAAGAGAAAAGGTCCATGGATGTTATCAATTAATCCCTTTGACCCCCATCCACCTTTTGACCCTCCAAAGGAATATAGAGAGAGGTATAATCCAGATGATCTTCCTGAGCCATTGTTTAAGTTAAATGATATTAAAAGACAAACAAAATTCCAAGAGGTATGTCAACAAGCTGTTGACGCTGTAAATCCTGGTGGAGAAAACCCTCCACCTCCACCAGAGGGAGGTTATAAAAACCCTGGTAATTGGCCTCCTGAGTCGTTCAATGGCAAGATTGTTAAGGCACATTATTACGCCATGATTGAACTTTTAGATAAACATTTTGGTAGACTTGTAAATTACCTGGATGAAACTAATCAATTAGAAAATACTCTAATCATTTTTCATAGTGATCACGGTGAAATGCTAGGAGATCATGGCCTTATTTACAAAGGAAGTCGTTTTTTTGAAGGGTTAGTTCATGTACCTTTGATATTTTCATGGCCTGGAAAAATAAAGTCAGACGTTGTTAGTTCTGCATTAGTTGAATTAGTTGATTTAGCTCCAACTATCTTAGATGCAGCAGGTATAGATATACCTTACTATATGCAAGGTCAGTCCCTCTTTGAAAAAATGTGCTCAGGTAATGAAGTTGATTTTCATAAACCTATTGTTGTCGCAGAATTTAATGACTCTTTGGGATCTCCAAAGATTGTTAGAGATACACACGCCACAATGACTTTTGATGGTAGATATAAAACTATAATTTATCATGGACTGGGTTTTGGAGAAATTTACGACTTAAAAAATGATCCAGGGGAATTCAATGATCTATGGGATAAAGGAATCGATGACAGCTTGAAATTAAAATTAATGCATTCACACATTGATGCTGTAATGAGCACAAGCTCAGCTGGTATTCAACGTAAAGGTAGATTTTAAATAGGGAGGTTATAATGTTTAAAATGTTTAAATGTATTAGTTCGAGTATGCTAAAGATTTTAGTATATGGACTTTCTATAATTTTATTTAGTAATGCATCTGCTTTTGCAGAGTTTAAATGTCCTAAAACAGGTGGAATATTTAAAACTGTTGATTTAGCTTATCCATCAATGGATGCAGGTGTAAGAGCAAATCCTGTTTATTATTCTTTCTTAATTTATGATAGTTTGTTAGACATGACATATAATTTGGGTGTAAAGCCCGGTTTAGCAACAGAAGTTCCTAAACAAGCTTCCGATGGATCTTATACTTTTAAATTAAGAAAAGGTGTGAAATTTCATGACGGAAACGAATTTAATGCGAAAGCTGTAGCTTTTAATGTAGACAGACTTAAATCTGGAAAAATTTCTTCTCCTTACTCTGGAATGTGGAAAAACTTTCTAAAAAATTATGAAGTTATTGACAGTCACACCATTAAATTTACCCCAAAAGGTGAATGGCCTACTTTCCTGTGGGATGTAGCGGCTTCTTTAAGAGTTGCTTCACCTTCGGCAGTCGAAAAAGCTGGCAGAGATTATGGAACGAAGGTGGCAGTTGGAACAGGTCCATTTATTATGAAAAGCTTTAAGGCCAAAGATCACTTACATCTTAATAGAAACCCAAATTATTATAAGAAAGGTTTACCTTGTCTAGATGGTTTTAGAGCTAAAATGATTGCATCAGGAAGTGTAAGGATCCTAAAATTAAAAAAAGGTGAATTAGATACAATTAATACCTTTCCTGAATCTCAATTTCCTCAATTCAAAGGAAGTGATTTAATCTTACAAGAAGGAAAAGCATCTACATTTACTCTAATTCCAATGAATACCAAGCATCCCGTTCTCAAAAAGAAAAAAATAAGACAAGCTCTGCAATATGCTATAAACGGTAAGGAACTTATTGATAACGTGTACAGAGGAGCTGGTGAGGAAGTTGAAAGTATTTTTCCACCTTGGCACCCCGCATTCACTAAAGCTAGCGATTTATCGAAAATCCGACAAAATATATCAAAAGCTAAACAACTATTAAAAGAAGAAGGTTATGGTCCTGGTGGCAAGCAGTTAAAGTTAAAAATGCTTCATGGAAATGGTGGTGCTCATGTTCAAAGGGCTGTATTAATTCAAGCACAATTGAAGGCAGTTGGAGTTGAATTATCCATTGTAAAATCAAAAATGGGAGCACTGCTAAAACAAATGTATACAGGTAAATACGAAATGGCCTTATGGCAAATGCTTGGTGGTCCTACAATTCAAGATTTTACTTGGAATATGTATCATAGTGGCGGATCTAATAACCCTAGTGGTTATAATAAACAAGGTGGGTATCAAAATCCTGAAGCAGAGAAACTTCTAGATGAAATCGTAAAAACAAATGATCCTGCTATAGCAAAGCCAAACTTAATTAAACTTCAAAACATAATTTTTGATGATGTTCCTGTTATTTTTGCTAATTGGAGAAATCATAGAACAGCCAGAAATGCATGGGTCAAAAATTTTAAAACTGGAAAACTAAAAGGGATGGAAGACCTCAGAGAAGTTTGGTTAGATAAATAAAATTTTAATATACCCCATCTTTACGATGGGGTATTTTTTTTGGATGTTTTATGTTTTTAAAAGTGGTCTTAAGAAGGTTTTTAACTTTTCTTCCAACTGTTTTAGGTATAGCTACATTTGCATTTGTTCTAGGACACGCTACCCCAGGTGACCCTGCATATGCAGCCTTGGGCATTGACCTCGAGGGCTATTCTGGCGTTGACCTCGAAGAGGTTGAAAGGGTAAGAAAAGAACTAGGTTTAGACCAACCTATTTTAATACAATATATAAATTGGATGTGGAATGCATTACAAGGAGATTTTGGTAGATCTTATGTAAATGATTATATAGTAATGGACGCTGTTTTAGAAGCTTTGCCAAACACTCTATACCTGTTGGCATTAACAATGATTTTCGCTATAATAATTGGTGTTTCAATTGGAATGATTTCAGCAGTCTACCAAGGAACTGTTGGTGATTTATTAGCAAGATTAATTTCAATAATAGGGGTTAGCACACCAGTATTTTGGTTTGCATTAATATTAATTTTGATTTTTGCATATTCTCTGAATTGGTTTCCAATTGGAGGATCAGTTGAAGAATTTGGTGCTAAAGCTTTAGTGTTACCTGTTGCTTCAATAGCATTGCATCCTGCTGCGTTAATAGCAAGAATGACTAGGTCAAGTATGCTTGAAGTTCTCTCACATGACATGATTAGAACAGCAACTTCAAAAGGTCTGTTTCGTGGAAGAATATTTTTTGTACATGCTCTTCGTAATGCTATCAATCCAGTAGTTACAGTAATCGGGTTTCAAACAGGAAACCTGGTTGGTGGAGCTGTGGCTATTGAAGTAATTTTTACGATGAGGGGCATGGGAGAGCTTTTGATTAGCTCTATTCATGACAAAGATATTATAGTAATGCAATGTGCTATTTTAGTTATTGGTATTTCTTTTGCTTTGATTAATTTATTGGTGGATTTAATTTACCTTTTAATTGATCCAAGAATTAGGTTTTAAAATGCTTGGGGATAACAAACGAAATATTAGTTCATCTTATTTATCAACAAATAAATCATGGCTTAATTTCAAAGAAAACTTAAAGATTTTTTTTGATAAGAAATTAAATATATTTAGCTTCTCTTTAGTTGTTTTTTTAATATTTATTGCTATTTTCGCACCAGTTTTAGCTCCTTATGAATACGACATTGTTAACCCATCTAACGCTTTAGCTCCTCCAAGCTTGGAGCATTTAATGGGAACAGATACAACTGGAAGAGATATTTTCTCAAGGGTTCTTCATGGAACAACAACATCATTATCTTTGGCATTAACAACTATTATTTTTGGCCTGTTAACAGGTGTAAGTGTTGGTGCAATTTCAGGATATTTTGCTGGTATCGTTGACGAAATTATAATGAGAATTATTGATGTATTTATGTCAATTCCTGGAGTTATATTAGCTTTAGCAATGGTCTCTATACTTGGACCCAACCCTGTCTATTTAGTATTAGCTTTATCAATCAGAAGAATAATTCAGTTTGCCAGAGTTACACGAGGGGTCGTTTTGTCTATTAAGGAGTTAGATTATATATCAGCATGTCATGCAATAGGTGTTGGTCATATAAAAATTATCTTTATGCATGTTTTACCAAATTGTATTGGACCAATAATTGTTCTTTCAACAGTTTTAATTGGAAATGTTATTTTGATGGAGTCTACACTTAGTTTTCTAGGTATGGGAATACAAGAACCAACTCCAAGTTGGGGTACCATGATTGCAAAGGGAAATGAATTTTTAACATTTGCACCGTGGGTTTCTGTTTCACCAGGTATATTTTTATTTTTAACTATGATTTCATTTAATCTTCTAGGTGATGGAGTTAGAGATCACTTAGATCCAAAAGATAAAGTTGCTACTTGAGGAGAGAGTTTTATGAAAAAGCCCAATATTTTATTTATAACATCCGATCAACAACGTGGTGATTGTTATGGATTTGAAAAACGGAAGGTAAAAACACCTCATCTAGACGAATTAGCCTCTAAAGGAACAAGGTTTAAAAATTGTATTACCCCTAACACTGTATGCATGCCAGCGAGAAGCTCAATGTTGACAGGATTGTTGCCTAGGACACATGGTGTGAGTGATAATGGAATAGATTTAAATCCTAATACTGGGGAAAAGGGGTTTGGAAGAACTTTTGCTAATAATGGCTACAAAAGTGGTTTTATAGGAAAATTACACTTTTCAAGCAACAAAACATTTGAACCTACAGGAACACCAGAATGTAGATTTAGCATTTCTAAACTTGGCCCTAACTGGTTTGGTCCATATATGGGGTTTGATCACGTTGAAACGATGGTTGGTGGACATTATGCAGGCTTAGATGCTGCCATCCCCTCACCTCCAAATGCTCACCATTATGAACGATGGCTACATGATGGAGGTATGGGGAATAAAAGAAATGAAGAATACAGAACAAAATTACCACCCAATCTAGATATACCACAAACTTGGAATTCTGGACTACCAGTTGCATTTCACAATTCTACTTGGGTAGGCAATCAAACTATCGAATTTATTAAAAAAAACCAAAAAAATCCATTTGTGTTATGGACATCTTTTCCTGACCCTCATACACCATTTAACTGCCCAGAACCCTGGTGCTACATGCATCACCCTGATGAAGTAGATCTTCCTGAAAACCCTGAAAGAGACTTTGAGAGAAGACCTTGGTGGCACAAAAAGTGTTTTGAGGGGAAACCTGATATGCCAGACAAAGGATTAGTCTCGCACCGTGCTAAATGGTCAAGAGTTTTTCCTCCCGAAGAAAAAAAGTTAAGGCATTTAATTTCAAATTATTATGGGATGATTTCATTAATTGATCATAATGTAGGCAGAATTATTAATGCCTTAAATGAAACAGGAATTTCTGAAAATACTTTGATCATCTATACTGCTGATCATGGAGAATGGCTTGGTGATCATGGTTTATTATTAAAAGGACCAATAATTTATGAGAGTCTATTAAGAGTTGGCTGTATAATGAAAGGTCCTAATATTCCTCAAAACTTAGTTGTTGAGGATCCTGTATCAACTCTAGATATACCAGCAACTTTTTATGATTATGCAAATATTTCAAAACCAATGGATCTAAATGGGAAAAGTTTGATGGGTTTATTGCAAAATAAAGATAATAGAGACTTTGCATATAATGAATGGGACTTAAGAAGTTCAAGGACAGGATTAGAGCTAAATTTAAGAGTTGTGCGAACAAAAGATGCAAAACTTATATATGAAGAGATTTCAGGAACAGGCGAAATGTATTTATTGTCAGAAGATCCAGGAGAAATGGATAACGTTTATAACGATCCTGCCTTTTCTAAAATTCAAAAAGAACTTATGGACATGATAAATAGTAGACCAAATGATGCTCTCCCAAAATTAGAACAAGTTGCTATGTCATGAACGAAGTCGCTCTTGAAATTAAAAATCTTAGTGTTGAGTTTCACTTAAGAGGTAAAAAAGTTAAGGCTGTTTCAAATTTATCTTGGAAATTAAAAAAAGGTCATACTTTAGGAATAGTTGGTGAGTCTGGTTGTGGAAAATCAGTTAGTTCTCTTGCAATTCTAAAACTAATACCTGACCCACCTGGAAAAATATCTTCAGGATCTATATTACACGAAGGTAAGGATATTCTTAAAATGTCCGACAAGAATATTAGAAATTTACGAGGAAAAAAAATATCAATGGTTTTTCAGGAACCAATGACATCTCTAAACCCACTTATGACAATAGGAAAACAGATATCAGAAATAATTGACAGACACTTTAACTTGTCAAAAGAACAAACATACGAAAAGGCTAAAAACATTTTAGATTTAGTACAAATACCTGACTCAGACAGATGGTTGAATGGTTATCCTCATGAAATGTCAGGTGGTATGAGACAAAGGGTAATGATAGCAATGGCTTTAGTTTGTGAGCCCACAGTTCTGATAGCTGATGAGCCTACAACGGCCTTAGATGTAACAACGCAAGCTCAAATATTAGCATTATTAAATAATCTTCAAAAAAAATTGGGAACTGCTGTTGTTATGATAACTCATGATCTTGGTGTTATATCAGAAACAGCAGATCATGTGATTGTAATGTATGCAGGTAAAAAAGTTGAAGAGGCAAATGTTATAGATTTATTTAAAAAACCAAAACACCCATATACTCAAGGTTTGATGAGAGCAATTCCTAACTTAGAAGAAATATCTAAGAATGTTTCAAAGCCAAAAAGATTGGAGGAAATAAAAGGTATAGTGCCTTCATTACATGACTTGCCGGCAGGTTGTTCGTTTGCTAATAGATGTTCTTTTGCAATGGAAAAATGTAAAAAAGTAACTCCAAATTTTGAAGAAAAATCCTCTGGCCATTGGGCTTCCTGTTTTAAGGATTTTGATTAATGAATGAAAATAAAAAAGAATTAATACTAGAAGTAATAAATTTAAAAACATTCTTCCCTATAAAAAAAGGAATTCTGGATTTTAAAAAAAATTACGTTAAGGCTGTTGATAATGTTTCTTTGGAAATAAAAGCTGGTGAAACGTTTGGAATAGTAGGTGAAAGTGGATCGGGAAAATCAACTCTTGGAAAATCTATAATGAGGCTTGTAAAGCCTACTTCAGGAACAATTAAGGTAAGAGGAAAAGATATTACATCTTTATCTAAAAATGAAATGTTTCCGATCAGGAAAGATGTCCAAATTATTTTTCAAGACCCTTACTCATCATTAAACCCAAGGTTAACTGTAGGTAAAATTGTATCTGAAGGAATGTATTTGCACAAAGTTTGTAATGAAATTGAAATAAAAGAGCGTTTAAAAGAAATTTTTGAAAAAGTTGGCCTCAGTGAATTTCATATTAATAATTATCCTCATGAATTTTCTGGTGGACAAAGGCAAAGAATTGGTTTGGCGAGAGCATTAGCCCTTAACCCTAGTCTAATAATTGCAGACGAACCCGTATCAGCTCTGGATGTCTCTGTGCAAGCTCAAGTCATAAATTTATTTATGGACCTGCAAGAAGAGTTCCAATTATCATATATGTTCATAGCTCATGACCTTTCTGTAATTGCACAAATTTGTTCCAAGATAGGAGTAATGTATTTAGGAAATATTGTAGAAATCACAGATAGAAAAACTTTATTTAAAAATCCCCAACACCCTTACACAAAAGCCTTGCTCTCGTCCATACCTATGCCGAATCCACAATCAAGAAAAAAGCAACATCTGCTTATCAAAGGAGATATTCCTAGTCCAACAAACCCGCCAATAGGTTGTAAATTTCATACAAGATGTCCACATGCCACAAAACTATGCTCAGAACAAATGCCTGTGTTAAAGGAAATCGATAAGGAGCATCAAGTGGCTTGTCATCTAGTATAATCATGGTAGGTGCTTGAAAAATGACTAGTAAATTTTGGGGATATTTACGTAAAGATGGAAAAGTAGGAATTAGAAACAAATTACTAATAATTTCTATTACTGGTTTGACAGGTCCAACCGCACGAAAAATATCAAGCCTTATACAAGGAACTTTATTTATTGACAATCCATATGGTGGGGGAGTTATTGGAGAAGATAAAGTTAGGCAAGATGATGCAATTGTGGGTTTTGCCCAAAATCCAAATATAGGTGGAATTCTAATTATAAGTGCAGACCCACCTATGGGTGAATTTATAAAAACAAAGATAAAAAAGTCATTAAAACCTGTTGAACTTTTAACATTAGATGAGTGTAATCATGACGCCGTCAAACTTTTAGAATTAGGTCTAAGAAAAGGAGCAAACTTACTTAAGGAAGTTTCAAAAAATAGAAGAAAAGAAGTTTCAGTTTCAAATTTATCAATTGGACTAGAATGCGGTCGTTCAGACCCAAGTTCTGGGCTAATTGCAAACCCTATAATGGGTATAGTTGCTGATAGACTAATAAATGAGGGTGGAACTGCAGTGATTGGAGAAACTATTGAGTGGCTTGGTGCGGAACATCTACTTAAGAAAAGAGCAAAAAATTCTGAAGTTTCAAAAAAAATTAGTAATGCAGTAAGTTTTCAACATAACTTTGCAAAATCAAAAGGCATTGATCTTCTTGGCAATAACCCTGGTTTCCAAAACATTCAATCTGGCTTATCTACCATTGAAGAAAAATCTTTAGGAAATATTGCTAAAAGTGGGTCTAAAAATATAGAGAACGTCATTAAATGGGGAGAAAATATTAAGGGAAAAGGGATGTTTTTAATGCATGCTCCAGCATACGCACCAGAATCCCTTAGTGGCTTTTCATCTGCAGGATGTCAACTAACGTTATTTTCTACAGGAGTAGGTAATAGTTTCAATAATCATATTGCTCCTTCAATTAAATTTAGCGCTAACCCAAAAGCATGCAAAATGTTGAATGAGCAATTAGATTTTAAATGTTCAGATGTTTTTTTAGGAACAAAATCAGTCACTTCAGCTTCTGTAGACTTATGGACCTTATTAATTGATATTTGTTCAGGGTCTCTAACTTGGGGAGAGATTTTTAACGACTCTTCTGAAGTTTTCTCTAGAATTGATAGGAGCCTATGATGAACAAAAAACAATTTGATGCAATTATGCTAAATAGCATGGATAATGTTTGTACATCTGTGAAAACACTTGAAAAAAACGCTAAAATTAACATCAAGTTTGAGAATGAAATGGTCTCTCTTTTTATACGAGAAAATATAAAGTTATGTCATAAAATTTCTTTAAACCACATAAAAAAAGGTGAAAATATTATTAAATATGGAGAAATAATTGGCGTTGCTAAGTCACATATTAATAAAGGTACGCATGTACACACACACAACATTATAAGTCTTCATGCATAAATGAAAAAAAATAAACCTAACATACTATTCATTTTATCAGACCAGCATGCATTCAATTTAATTGGAAGTTATGGAAATAAAATTGTTAGAACTCCAAATTTAGATAAATTAGCCAATAATGGTGTTTCATTTGACAATGTTTATACCCCCTCACCAATTTGCTTGCCTGCAAGAATGTCGTTGTTAACAGGAAAACACCCCTTTAGACAAAATTGCTGGGCTAATAGTGACTCTTTAGCATCAGACATACCTACAATAGCACATTCTCTTGGAGCAGTAGGATATGAACCTATTTTAATAGGCAGATTACATTCCATAGGCCCTGATCAATTACATGGTTTTGCATCTAGAAAAGTTTTTGACCATTCCAGTGATTGGTATGGAGGATCTGAATATAGTTTAGGAGTTTTGGATAAAGCTCAGAGGCCATTTAAAGAGTCTATTTTAAACTCTGGGCCTGGACAAATGAGTTATGAAGTTCTTGATAAAGAAGTAACTGATGAAACAATTAAATATTTAAAAAACTTTGGATCTAAAAATAAAGAAACTAATAAAAAACCATTTTTTCTCCAAGTTGGCTTTATGTTACCTCATCAACCCTATGTAGCTAACCCAGAATTATTTAATTATTATAAAAACAAAGTTGGCCCGCCTAGACTAAAAAGAGCCTTTTCAGGAAATAATGATTGGCTAGATAGTTGGAGAGAAAAAACAGGTCTTAACGAAATAAAAGAAGATGATGAAGTAAGAGCTAGGGCAGCATATTATGCTCTTGTTGAAACATTGGATGGTTTTATTGGAAAAATTATAAAGTCACTTAAAAAGAATAACCTCTATGAAGACACCTTGATTATATATACTTCAGATCATGGGGAACAGATTGGCGAAAGAGACTTATGGTGGAAACAAACTTTTTATGAAGAATCTGTACGAGTTCCACTTATAATGAGCTGGAAAGATCAATTACCTTGTAACCAAAGACGAAAGCAAATCTTAAATTTAGTTGATTTAACTGCTACTATTATTGAAGTAGGGAAAGGTATGAAATTACCAAATATTGATGGAAAAAGTTTTTTAAAAATAGCTGTAAACAATTTAGTGAAATTAAAAAATGAAACATTTTCAGAATTTTGTATGGATAATTCTTTGTCATGGTCAGATATAAAAGAACCACATTTATCCAGAATGATAAGAAGTGATAATTGGAAATTTATTTATTATCATGGTTATGATAACCAATTATTCAATTTAAAGTCAGACCCAGACGAAATGAATAATTTGTCAGGTTTGAAGGAATTTTCAAAAATTGAACATGGATTTATGAAGAAGATCTTAAAAGAATGGAACCCTACAGAAATAAAACAAATTATAAACAAAAAAATAAATTCTAAAAAAGTTTTAAAAGCATGGGCACAATCAGTACAACCCCCAGATCAATATAAATGGGAAACAAAAGTTGAAGATAATTGGCTTAAAAATAACTGAGAAATTTAATACTTTAAGGTAATAAATATGAAAAACTTAAAAAACTCTCCTAATGTTCTTCTAATTACAATGGATCAATGGCCTGGTTCTTTTTTAGGTTGTGAAGGTCACTCCGTTATTGAAACGCCAACACTTGATCGTCTTGCAAGAAACGGTGTTCGGTTTACCAGAGCTTACTCAGAATGCCCAATCTGTATACCTGCAAGAAGAACTCTCATGACAGGACAAACCCCTAAATTGCATGGCGACCGAATTTTTCAAAAAAATTTAAGAATGCCTTCTAATACAAAAACTATCGCTCAAGCTTTTCGTGATGTAGGTTATCAAGCGTTTGCAGTAGGTAAACTTCACGTTATGCCTCAAAGAGATAGAATTGGATTTGATGACGCGTATATTTCAGAAGAGGGTCGTCCATATTATGGCTCTATAGATGATTATGACCTTTTCCTTGCCGAAAAAGGTCATGTTGGTCAACAATTTTCACATGGTGTTTCAAATAATGACTATACTTGGAGAACATGGCAACTACCAGAAGATTGTCACGTTACCAATTGGGCCACACAACAAATGTGTAAGACTATCAAACGTCGGAACCCTGATAAACCAGCATTTTGGTATTTGTCTTTTACACACCCTCACCCACCTCTTGTCCCTTTAAACGCATATTTTGATAGATACACAAGAAAGACTATTCCCAAACCATTAGTAAGTAACTGGACAAAGAAAACTACATCTCATTTTTTAAAAAATATTAAAGATAGATGGCCCCAAATGTCTTCAGAAATGATTGATGACGTAAGAAGAGCTTTTTATGCATTATGCACTCATATAGACGCACAGATTAGGATTGTTATTGGAACTCTAAGAGAGGAAAAACTTTTAGATAATACTATAGTTATGATCACATCAGATCATGGGGACATGCTAGGAGATTTTGGTTTGTTTGCTAAGAGAGTTATGTATGAAAATTCCACAAGAATACCGATGGTCGTTTTAGGAACAAAAGAAAATAAAAAAATAAATAAAGGGAGCATATCAAATCGGCTAGTTGGTTTGGCAGACGTTATGCCAACACTTCTAGACTTAGCTAATATTAAAATTCCATCAAGTTGTAATGGTCAAAGCATGTTTGATAGTCAACCAAGAAAAAACTTATACGCCGAAGCTAATGAAGGAATAAATGCAACAAGAATGATTACAGATGATCGGTATAAACTGGTTTGGTATCCACATGGGAATATTTTTCAGTTATTTGATCTAAAAAATGACCCAGAAGAATTAATAGATCTTTCTTTGAAAGGTGATTTTCAAAACCACCTTAATAAGCTTAAAACTACATTAGCAGATAGTTTATATGGTGATGATTTAGCATTTTTGAATAATAAAGAAATAGTGGGCATACCTATAAATGTTTCGAATGATGGTAAACCTAGTTTAGGACTTTTAGGTGAAAGAGAACTTTTAGGTCAAAGAGGTATGCATTATCCTCCTCCTCCAATTAGTGAATAAACATTCAAAATTTAAATGTTTTTAATTAAAAGTAATACCCCAATAAAAATTAAAGTATAAAGTATAATTTTTCTAAAAGTATCGTTTGTGATTTTATTTCTTATTTTTGTTCCGATTTTCTGACCTATTACTGCTGGAAATAGTAATATAAAGCTCCAAATTATATCATTTATATTACCTAGACCATTGTAAAACCATATAGGAAAAATCAGCAAAGAACCTAGAAAATACATTGTAGCAATAGTTCTGATCAATGGTTCCTTCTTGAGGTTTGTTGATACTAGATAAGCTAAAATATATGGAGAGTACATGTTAGATAAACCTCCAATAATTCCTGAAAAAAAACCTAATGGAATCGTAATTTTTTTTTCAAGGTTTGGCTTAATATTTTGAAAGTCTAGACCTACTAAATTAACTATTGCAGCAAAAATAATTGATACAGCAATAATTTTTGAAATTGTTGTTATATTTATCTCTAGGATCAGGGTGCAACCAACCACTATTCCCAAAGCTAAAGCGACAAACATTGGTGCAAACCTATATGAACTAATCCCTTTTTTTATTTGTATTTGTAAAATATTTGTAACAAAAATAGGAATACATAATAATATCATTGAAGTAGTTGGAGGTAAAAATAAAGCTATAATAGGTACTGAAAACATTGACATTCCAATTCCTACTATGCCCTTGATAAGAGCTCCACAAAAAACAGAAATAAAAATAATTAAAATTATATCAAACTGGAAATAATTTAATACAAAACTCATTATTTTAAATGCATTACCAAATAATTATATTCCATTATTTTATAATGAGGGTTTGTAATTTTTTCTTGTAAATGTAATCCCAATCATATTTAACACCCAACCCAGGTTCATTAGAAACCAAAACATTACCATTTGTATCAATACAGTTTAGTTGGTCAGAATAATCACAACTATAAACTGGAAGAGACCAAGGGTTATTACATTTGGGATGAACCAAATTAACTTCATAAAAATTGGAGTTTCTACTTGCAGCCATCAACTGTCTCATCGCTGGCCCACAAGCATGAACTTCGCAATCTACTCCTAGTCCTTCAGAAGATGCTACTAATTTATGACACCCAGTAATTCCTCCATCATAGTCCGGGTCAGCTCTTGAAAAAAAAGAAGCGCCACTTGTCAACATATCTATAGATGTTTCTAAATTTCTTACATGTTCTCCTACTAAAATAGGCGTGCTTAAATTTTCTGAAAGAACACGATTACCGTTGATAGAAACTCCTCCATCTTTGTAAGGATCTTCATACCAATAATAATTATATTCATCACAGACTTTTCCTACTTCAAGAGCATCCGCTAAAGTGTTAAAATGACAACCAGCATCATACATAATTTTCATTCTATTTCCAACGCGCTCTCCAACAGCTTTAAGCATAGCTATCTCTTCTTTAACGTCTCCACCCCAACCATGCATTTTATATCCCTTATACCCAAGTCCCAAGCATTCTTCTGCAAAATCTGCATATGCCTCTGGACTTGATAAACCATTTTTTTCTCTATCCCCATGCATAGTACTAGCATAAGCTGGCAAAATATTTCTATACCCTCCTAAAAGCTCTGAAATAGAGCAATTAAGTTTTTTTCCGGCTAAATCCCATAATGCAATATCAATCGGTCCAATACCAACTTCACCAACATGTTTACATAAGCCTCTTAACTGACGATAGATAGACTCTCTTTGTAAAGGGTTTTTTCCTATCAAATGATAAGAGAGAGCTTCGGATGCAGAAATAATAATTTTAGCTCTACTTCTTGGTGGAATATATTCTCCAATGTTTCCGTCAGTATCAAAAATTCTAATTCCAAATCGGGTATGCTTATTTTTACTACCAGGTACATAAGCAATCCCAATTCCACTTTTATTTTCTTGAACGTCACTGAATGTGACTTCAAACAAAGTTAATTCAATTTTATCTATTTTTACGTTTGACATATTTCATACTCTTATTATTAAAGCTTTTATTCGTATAAAGTTAGTTTTTTGCATTGAAATAATCTTTTGATTAATTGAAAATAAAAAAAGAGAGAAATTTTCTCTCTTTTTTTAAATTTCATTAGAGCTAATTAATCACTTACTCATAAATTTACCCTTAATATCCGAATAAACTCCTTGTTCTAGATTTAATAAATCTAAAAATTGAGAAGATGTATAATATTTTGGAGCAAAACCAAAGTTATTTCCGAATTTTTTAAATTCATCACTATTAGCTGCTTCAGCTATAAATTTTTCTAACTTTTCTATGATATCTTTGGGTGTTCCCTTCGGTGCCCAAAGACCCCTAGTTACACCCACATCAGCAGGAACTCCCATGTCTCGAAGTGTTTTAGTTTTTTGAATTGGCGAGTAAGTAATATTTTCTAGAGACCCTCCTGTTCCAATGACATTCAACAATCCAGCTTTGACTTCATTTAGTAAAACAGGTGAATGGATAATACAAATATCAACTTCATTAGCAATTGTAGCTTTTTTTAAAGCTGCTCCACCATCATAGGCTACAATTCTAAATCCAGCATCTTTGTAACCATTCAAGGCGTTAGCAAGAACATCATGAGCTCCAAATTTACCACCTATACCTGCAATCAAAGTTCCTGGGTTAGCTTTTGATTTAGCAATAACCTCTTCTAAAGATTTATAGCCTCTATCTTTATGGGCTAAAACGTATGTGGGTGTAGTATAAATTCCTCCGACAGTTTCAAGACTACCACTTGAATTAAAAGGCATTTTTCTAAAAGTTGATAAACCAATCATATCAGTTGAACCAGTTAACAATAAAGTATATCCATCTGGTTTTGATTTCATGACCTGAATGATACCTTTAGATCCTGCTCCTCCATTGACATTAGTAATGACAACATCTACACCTGCTGCCTTACTAAACGCACCTACAAAGCCTCGAGCAATTGAGTCTGTGCCCCCCCCTGCTTTATAAGGAACTATAACTCTAATAGCTTGTTCTGGATATGCTGCAAAAACAACATTACCAAGGGTACTAAAAAGAAATAAAACGCCCAAAATTAATGTTCTCATATTATCCTCCTATATGTTTTGTTTTGAAAGTTTCTGCCTTGATAATCCTTGTTTAACCTCATTAAAAACAAGGAATACTATAATGCCAATCATCAAAATTCTTGGCCAAGTATCTATAAAAGTAGTCCAATCTGCATTTGCGACTTGAAGAGCTACTCTAGTATTATATTCTATTATAGGACCTAAAATCACACCTAACACAATTGTAACAACTGGAAAGCCTCTTTCCTCCATTATAAAACCAAACACACCTAGAAAAATGGCTACATAAACTGGAAAAAATTCATTATAGCTTGCAAAAGCACCCATAGTTGCAAAAATCAATACAAAAGGAAATAAAATAGACCTATGTTGCCTTAATACATAAACAAAAAATCTTATTGCTCCCATGGCAATAATAAACATAAAAACTCCTGCCAAAAGAAGTCCGGCTAACATTCCATAAACAACTTCAGCCCCCGTCTTCATAAGTGTTACACCTGGTTGAAGTCCATGTAAATATAGTGCACCAATCATTATCGCAGTAGAAGCATCACCTGGTATACCAAGAGTCAACATAGGAACCATAGTCCCTCCAGTAGTTGCATTATTCGCAGTTTCTGGTGCAACAACACCATCTGGTTCACCTTTGCCAAAATTTTCAGGATTTTTAGAGTTATTTTTTACTGTTCCATATGAAAGCCAAGTAGCACCATCAGCTCCAACCCCAGGAACTGCTCCAATAATAGAACCGAAGAACCCACCAACTGACCAAGCTCTCCATCTTTTTAAGAAATCAAGGGTTGAAGGTAGCTCTATTTTAAATTTTGTGGTTACAAGTTCTGAAGAGGATTTCATAAGAGATAAATCTGATATAACAACAGCAAACCCAAACAAGCCAACTAAAGCAGCTGCGAAAGGAACTCCTGATAACAAATCTATAGAACCAAAAGTAAATCTCTCAATCGCATCGGTTCTATCCATACCTATTGAGCCTATCAGCAGACCTATACAAACACCTATAAAACCCTTTAACATTGAACCTCTTGTAAAGGCAGAAACCATAACCAAGCCCATAATTGCTATCAAAGCTATATCAGCGTTTGATGATTTAAGAGCTATACCAGAAATAAAAGGTATACATGTTACCGCAATTATCCAACTTGTTACCCCCCCAAAAAATGATGCATAAGTGGCGTATCCTAGAGCTAAACCTGATTGACCCTTTTCAGCCATTGGAAAGCCGTCGAGTGCAGTACAGGCCCCTGCAGGTGTTCCAGGAGTTCTAAGTAAAATAGCTGAAAATGAACCACCTAGTTTGGTTCCTACATATACACCAATCATTGTGAGCAGGGCTGGAAGCGGTTCAAGTGAGTATGTAACGGGCAATAAGATTATTATAGCCATAGGCGAGCTTAAGCCTGGAAGAGCGCCAACAAGCAAGCCTAAAAAAGTGCCTAAAAATAACAACAATAAATTGAAAGGTTCAAAACAATTTGCAAATCCACCCAATAATCCTTCAAACATGTTATCTCCTATATTGGCAACTTAAGAAAATAAACAAATAAAGCATAACTAAATCCACCACCAAGCAAAGATAGAGTAATCATAAAAAAGTAATCTCTTCTTTCATAAAGATAAAAAACTGCAAAAAGAAAAACACTCGTTAGAAGCATGAAATTAATTTCACCTAAAATTAAAGCATAAACAGTAAGTAAAATAACAGTTAAAATTCTTTTGAAATATAAAGATTTATTATCTTGAATTGATTGATTTAGATATTTAAAGAAATTATAATCTTGTTGTGCTGAAAAAAATTTTTTGAAACTAGTTATCAAATATATCAATACAAGAATGGTTAGTAATGAAGCAACGCCTAGAGGATAGGTTGCAAAGTTCATCCCATCTGTACCCACATCTAATGGTGCATCAGCAGGATTGTATGCAAAAAAGGCTCCAACACTAATAATTAGAAAAAAAAAGCCAATTAAAATATCTTTAACAAGATCAGATTTTTTTTCTCTTTTTTCTTTATCAGATAAAAGCATTTTTTTTAATCAAATTTAGGCGTTTGACCAGGTGCAGGTGAATAACCGAAATCACCTCTTTGTTTAATTGCTTCTATACCTCCATGTTTAAGTATTTTATCATTTTGTTCTTTTTTGGCTCGTTTATTAACTGCTTCTGGATCACATATTTTTAAAAGGTTGTCATAAAAACTATTCAAAATATCTTTAAAGTTTTCGTTGGAAAATAAATCATTTTGTTCATAAGGATCTTCTTCTAGATTAAACAATTGCGGATCATATCCTTCAGCAAAATAAACGTATTTATATTTACCCTTTCTAAGCATGAAAGCACCTACAGGTGAGGCAGCAGCGTGATATTCTGATAAAACAACTCTTTCATAATCATCTGTTTCTTGAGCTATTTTTAAAAGTGATTTTCCAGGTAAATCAATGTCACGAGAGTTTGGGCTTAAATTTAAACTATCAACGACAGTAGGGAAAATATCAACCAAACTTACGGGAGTTTTTATTTTCTTAGATTTAGGTAAATTAGGCCCTTTCAAAATCATAGGTACACCTGCAGATTCCTCAAACATTGTACTTTTGCCCCACATCCCTCTCATTCCTAGGGCATCACCATGATCAGAAGTATAAATAATATTAGTATTATCAGCAAATTGTGAATTTTGAAGAGCATCTAAAACTAAGCCGACATTATGATCAAGGAAGCTACATAACCCAAAATATGCTGAGGTTGCTTTTCTCACCTTTTCTTCATCAAAATAATCATCATAATTCATACATTTACGCATGGCTTCATAATATGGATGTTTACTTCTTTGATGCTCTTCATAAAGTAATGGCCAAGGAACCTCATTTTCAGGATACATATCATAAAACTCAGGAGGAGCAATAAGAGGAAAATGTGGACATACAAAAGAAACAAAAAGAACCCAAGGTTTGTCGCCTGCTTTCCTATTAAGAATCCATTTCGTGGCGTCCTCTGCTATTTTTTTATCATAGTTAGAATAAGTTGTTTCTCCACTTCCTACATCTTTTGCCATGTTGGCAGCCCCTTTTCTAACAGGAAGCTCTTGTCGAATTAAACCAAGTAAATCTCCTACACCTCCTACTACATTTAAAGGATTTATTTGTTCAGAAAAACCTGTGGGAGCTTGATCGTCTAAAAAGTGTAGTTTACCAATTGAAACCGCATCACAATTGCCTTCAACTGCACGATGTCCCCAGCTTGGTATTTTTCCATCATAAGGATCTGCATTATCCCAATAACCAATTTCAGCATTATACCTTCCTGTTGCTAAAATAGCCCTTGATGGAACACATATTGGAGAATTACAATATGCATTTTGAAAAAGAACACCTTCATTAGCTAAATTGTCTAAATTTGGAGTTTTTACATGACTATGACCAGATACACCAAGCATTCTTTTATTATGCTCATCGGAAAGTAAAATAAGTAAGTTTTGTGTCATAAACTCCCCCTTTAAATCATTAATTAAAACTATAGACAAACAAAATTATTAAATATAATTTATTATTTTTATTAAACCATAAAATAAAGTTATGAATATGAACTTAGTAGAATTAAAAACATTCCTTTCTGTAATTGAAGAAAAAGGCATAACAGCAGCATCTAAAAAACTAAATATTACACAACCAGCAATTTCTAAAAGACTAGAGAATTTAAAGTATTCATTCGGAATAAAAGAACTTTTTACAAGAAAATCAGGTGAATTAATAATAAGTAAAGATGCACAAGCCCTTATTCCTTACGCAAAAAATATAATTGCACTAATTGAAAATGCTCAAAATGAGGTTAATAATTACGTTAATGGGAAAAAAGGAAAAATATCGATTGGCTCTGGTGCGGGCTGGATAACTGGAACCCTACCTGATGCCATAGCAAGAACTATAGAAAAGTATCCTGGGCTGCACGTCGATTTTAATGTAGATTCACCGGATCTCCAATTTCAAAAACTTATTGATAACAAAATTGATATTCTGTTTGCCAGAAAACCAGAAAATTTAGATTATTTTGAATATAAAACTTTGAGGCACGATAGATATATTATAATAGCATCTAAAAAGCACCCTCTTACGAAACGGGACAATGAATTAAAAGACTTAATATCTTATAAATTCGCAATCGCTACAACATCACAACAAACTGAAGATTTGTTTTTTAATTGCTTTACCTCAAAAAAATTAGTGAAGCCAACAATCTCTGTTTCGACCAATTCTCTTAGAATGGGATTAAATTGTTTATATGAATCCTCTCTACTTCTATTTACCCAAGCAAATATTTTTGAAAGTTATAATGATCCAAGGCTAGCAATTTTAAATATTAAAGACTTTAATATTACAAGAGAAACTGGCGTAATAACTAGGAAAGGTTATCAGAGCCTATTTTTTAAAGAGTTAATGCAAAATTTGAATTATTAATTTATTTTAGATTTTAAAAAGTTTAAATTATTGATTAAGAACTTCCTAATAATCTTTCTTGATTATTAAAATCTAGTTCTTAAGATTAATAATAAATTTTTAATAGAAGAATTTCATGAAAAATAGAATAATCCATGCTGAAATTTTTAAAGCCATAATATCTGAAAAAACCACTTGGGTATTTATTTCACTAAAGGATACTAATAATATAGAAGGATGGGGTGAAGCAACATTATCTGGTAGAGAAAATGAAATTTATAATATTAAAAATGATATTTTTAACATTATCCTAAATCAAAATTATCAATCACCATATGACCTAAAAACTAAATTACCTTTTGAAAACATTGTTCAAGCTTCGATAAGTTCTGCAATTATGCAATGTCTTTGGGATATTGAAGGTCAAATTAATAAGAAAATAATATGCAATGTTTTCGAAAAAAATAGAGATACAATTGATATATACGCAAATTTTAATCGAGCAACAAAAGACAGAACATTAGATGGAATTAAAAAAAAATCTATCGAGGTTAAAAAAGAAGGATTTAATTTTATTAAATTTGCTCCCTTTGATGAAGTAACAACCAACATGAATACTAATGAAATGATTAAATCTATGAAATCTGGATTAGATAGGCTTAACGTCATAAGAGATGTATTTGATACTAAAACTAAAATCATGATAGATTGTCACTGGAGGTTCAATTATAATGCAACAATTCAGTTACTAAAGGAGTGCAAGAATTTTGATCTCTATTGGCTTGAATGCCCTATTCCAGAAACAATTAATAATATACCACTAATAAAAAAATTACGAAAAAAAGCTAACTCTTTAGGAATTAAGCTAGCTGGACTTGAAACAAAAATACTAAAAGCCGGTTTTCATAATTTTATAAAAGCTGAAACATATGATGTTATAATGCCAGATGTTAAATATGCAGGTGGACCAGACGAAATGTTGGAAATAGAAAAATCATTAATCAAACATGATATAGAATTTTCTCCTCACAATCCTAGTGGTCCAATTTCGTACGCACACACTCTTCAAATCTGTTCGTCAGCTAAAAAAAATTCTCTTATGGAACATCAATTTAAAGAAAGTCCTTATTTTAATACTTTACTTAAAGACCCAATGCCTAAGATAAAGCTAGGAAAATCATCAATTCCGAATAACACATATGGACTGGGTGTTAGTCTTGACAGAATGGAACTTCAAAAAATAAGCCACTAACGAACTACATTTTCTTTAATTAATTTTTTTACTTCATCTTCAGAGTAATTAAGAGATTTTAAAACTAATCTAGTATTTTCTCCTAAGGTTGGAGGAGGGTTAACTGGTTTAATAGAATTTTCATTGACTTTGAAACCTATGCTGGGGACTTTAAAATTTTTATTTATACTTTTAATATTAACTGAATTCCATAAATCTCTATGTTTAAATTGCTCTTCATTCAAAGCTTCCGGTAATGATCTTATCTTTCCAGAAGGCACTCCATATTCATTTAAAAGTGTTTCCAAGAAATCTGCAGTATAATTTTTAAAAATATCCTGCAAATGTGAGCGTAACTCCTCTTTGTTGTTATCTCTATATTTAGCTGAGCTCCATTTATCTTTATCAAATATTGAAATTTTATTTAGAGCGACACATAAAGAATTAAACTGATGATCATTATTGGCAGCCAAAAGTAAAGATTCAGTTTTTGTTTTAAATAATCCAGATGATGGAGAGCCACTTTGTGCTTCATTACCCATAGGAATTGGAGCCCAACCAGTAT
>Ga0255783_10001526_pt1 | contig 24569 bp, 26 predicted proteins | sample 011ome_22_FD_179981 | JGI IMG/M metagenome (GOLD analysis project Ga0255783, IMG submission 179981) | Coastal salt marsh microbial communities from the Groves Creek Marsh, Skidaway Island, Georgia - 011507BT metaG (version 2) | ecosystem: Environmental > Aquatic > Marine > Intertidal zone >... | reverse complement strand
ACAAAAATACAAACATGGAAGGTTGTGGTCGATAGTTCCCACTTGTGGGATCTTTACTATTCCTTGATAATTCTAAAAAAAGAAATGGCATCGCTCAAACAAAATGGACATTTTAAAAATGTCCATTTTTCATTTCCCCAAAATAGTTTTGTAAACATACCCTCTAAAATATGCATTGTTACCATTATGCAGTAAATCCCATTTTTGTATGAAATATTTTGTTACTGTAAAATTATAAGTATATTCTGCGCCAAACGATTTAGGAACTTTTTAATTAGTAAGTATATACTAAGAATGGCTAATATTTTAGGTCCGAAAAGTTCGGTGAAATTTGAATGTAAATGTTGTGACTATACTACCAGTAAACAGAGCCAGTACGATAGACATTTGTTGACTAGTAAACATAAACGACTAACATATCCTAATGAAAATGGTCAAAAAGGTACCATACATAGTTGTCATTGTGGCAAGATATATAAACATTTGTCATCGTTGTGCAAACATCGCAAATCTTGCGATTATAATGATAATAATAACAATAACCGAGAACCTTCCATTACAACGCAACAAAACACCGTTGATAATACATCACTTATTGTAGAATTATTGAAACAGAACCAAGAATTCAAAGATCTAATTGTAGAAGAACGAAGAGAATTTCAAAAAATTATTATAGAAATGGCCGGGAATGCAGGTAACAATACAAATTGTCATAATACTAACAGTAACAACAAGTTCAACCTGAATTTATTCTTGAATGAGACCTGCAAAGATGCTATTGCAATGAATGATTTCATTCAAAATTTAGAAGTTACAGTAGAAGATTTCATCAATACCGGAGATGTGGGGTTCGTAAACGGAATTTCAAAGGTCATGGTGGAACGTATGCGAGAAATGGATCTACATACTCGTCCGATGCATTGTACCGATTTGAAACGGGAAACCATTTATGTCAAAGATGCCGAAAAATGGGAAAAAGATGAAGATAAAAGAGTACTGCGTAGTGCAGTAAAATCAGTGGCCAATAAGAACTACAAGCAACTTCAAGAATGGTACGACAACTCAAAACCCGAGGTTGAACAGTTAGGAACCGAAGAATGTGAAAACTATTTCAAATATTACAAGGCAGCATTAGGTGGATATGGAAAAGACGAAGATAAGAAATTCGAGGATAAGATCATGCGAAATGTCATGAAGGAAGCCATAATAGACAAAAATACGATGACAGAATAAAAAATATCCATTTACTATATTTTTTATTCGGATTTACTTGCGCTTGTTCGTTTTGCGTCTTTTCGATTTCACTAGATTGCGTTTTTTGCTTTGTTTTTTGCTAGATTTTCGGCGCTTTCTTGCTCCACCTACCCTCATAGTTTCGATTAATTTAGGTAGCATCTGTTTGAATGTTTCGATATCTTCAATCCTAGCCTCAATCTTATCTAGATCAGCGCCACTTTGCACGAACATTGCTAATATGTATTCTATGATTTCATAGAGTGTATCGCGGTCGACAACTGAACCTGGGGGGCGTTGATCTCTATCTGTTTGTGGTTCTCCCCAGATTTTTAACAACGTGTTTAATGTATTGACCGCTACATCTTCATCGGTTAAATCTATTACTTTTTTGTTCATAAACAAGTTTAAAATGTCTTTGCGGCCGACTAACCCGGCCTTTATAAACCCAAAGTTAATATTAGATACTTTCGCCTCGTTGTATCTTGTTTCATCATAACTAGCTAGATTGTACTCTTCGGAAAAATTCTTTTTTTGATTATTGGTCAAATCTTTTGTTAACTCATTCAAAATTAGGTCCACAATTTCAATGTCCGCATCCGGCTTTTCCACAGCAATACATAGTGGACCACAATCATGATCTACGGGAAGTGCCCCCTTTTTTAGTAAGTAGTTTATTATTTCGACGTTTTTTTGTTTGATTGCCAACGCAATTGCTAGTTGTTCACCATGATTTAAAAATACCATGTGTCCATTTTTGATTTTTAATTGTTTTAAGTCGTCGAAGTTATTTCCTATAATTGCATTATAAGCCTTCTCTATAACAGTGTTACTATCTAGCGGTACAGCCCCCCGCAGCCTTCTTTGTATATTAGCAAGTATGTTTTCACCACCTTTCAGTGTTGGTTTCGTAACCATTATATTATATAGACATATATTGTTTCAAAATAATTTTGCGTAAATTGTCTGTAATCCTTTTCAATAGTTAGAGTATATTGAGTATGCTAGCAAAAGACCACAATCATTGTATAACACAAGAAGAAGATGCTAGATCTATTGTAACACATAATTTAGATAATAGTATTGACATACAACCCACAGCAAACGAACTAGTCTACCGTTTCATATCGGAGATACCTGTCGCAATTAGTCTTGTTATCACATACATAATGGAGTATATTTTTACTGTAATAAACCTCGTGTATAGACCCATACGACACCGTCTCGGATTTTCATCAAGTATGCCAGGAAAAACTAATAGATTGATAACAACCCAACAACAGAATGACAATATATCTATGAATATACTATACTAATGCAAACATCGACCAATATATTTTATAAAATATTCCAAATTATGGACCATTATGAAAATATATTAGAGAAACAATCATACAAGGGTGAAAAATATAAACCCGGTGGGTCATTCGACGACTTTATGAAATCCGACGATTTCTTTTCTAGTGTTTTTCAAAGCGTTCCTGTAAAAAAGAAAGAACCGCCACCCGAAACTAATCCATCTGAGGATAATCCACCCGAAACTAATCCATCTGAGGATAATCTACCCCAGGATAATTCTTCTGATGACCCTACACCTGACCCCCCTCGCGATGAAGACGCACCTCACGAGGAAGACGCTGACCATCCACCTGAGGATAAAACGTCTGATGACCAGGATGACGGTACATCCGACCCTCAACCACAAGCGAAAACTGACATTCCTGTCAGTCCAGAACGTATTCTTGCGAAATATATTAAAAAATGTTATAGAGTTATTGTTTTGAAATGTCATCCAGATAAAACTAATTCCGATGAGGACAGCAATAAATTATTCATTAAGTGTCGCGACTATTATGACAGTGATTTCTTAATTGGTCTATTGTATGTGTTTTACCTCTATAAGTTAAAACCGCCACCGCCGCTTAATAATACTACACCAACCGTACCAGACGATACTGTTGCTATCCTCGTTGACCGTATTTTACGAGAAATCCGTGTTATTCAAGAAAAATTAATGGAGATCAATTCACCGGTACCTGACGAACCCACTGCATAATTATATTATTTACAAAAATAATATAATGGTTTAGTAACGATTATATTATTCAATGCCATCCAAAGAACAAAAAAAGATCGACAAAAGAGAACTTCAATATGCAAAAATGGTAAATGAACAACAAAAACTAGTAGAAGAAATGGAATGGGAAAAAGGTACTGATCAGCGCTCCATGTTACGCAGACAGCAACAGAATAATAAACTAGCAGATAAAATGCGTAAAAAGAGAGAAACACAAGAACTTTTGGAACAAGAGGAAAGTAAGCAATAAATCTGTTGTTGCAAAACTTATATGAACTTTATCCTAACATAACTTATATGAACTTTATCCAAATAACTAAATATACATTAAATGAAACATTCAGACTAGCAGTTAGTCAAGGCGATGCAAAACAAGTCGTCGCCTTAATACATCTCGGCATAGATATCAATGCACCAGATAGAGATGGTAGGACACCACTATTGCGCTGTTCTATTTACAATCATAAAGAGATTGCAAAAATATTATTACAAAATGGTGCAAACCCTGACATACAAGATAATTCTGGCATGACCCCACTTATGCGAAGTTGTTATTATGACTACAAAGACGTTACATTACTATTGATGGAGTATGGGGCGAGTATAGAGAACATACACTCGAATGATGGTCTTACTACAATCAAATGTGCCGCATATAAGCGCAATATCCATATGGTAAGAATTGTGATAGATGAAGTCAAGCGACGACGTGTTCAAACCGATCGATTTACACAACTTATTACTATTGTACCTAATTATGTTGGCAACAATGCATTATTGCACTGCGATACCATCAAACATATACCACTTGACCTTCGTAGACATATCTCTACTTTTATTACACCAACAGAAAAGAAATGGCATCGCTCAATAAAAATGGACAAAAATAAATGTCCAATTTTCATTTCCCAGAAATAGTTTTGTATTTCATATATTGCAAAATTCGGGTTGTTACCATTATGCTTTACTTATATTATAATTACGTATTTTTGTTACCATAAAAAATACGTATGTATAATACACTTGTAGATAACATGGGCGTAAAAATATCTGCGCATATGATATATGGGTATAAATTTAGGGGCAAATAAAAAATATAAATATAGTTGTGACATTTGTAACTTTAAATGCATTAAAAAATATGATTATGAACGACATAATGCAACAAATAAACATAAACATCTATCCGAGGGTAATTATTTAGGGGCAAATGCGGGCAATAGTACTAGCAAACAACATATTTGTCATTGTGGCAATGTATATGCACATATATCTGGATTATACCGACACAAAAAGAAATGTACGAGTGTAAAGGATATATCATCTTGTTCTCACTCTACTAATGATGATAAATATGATATGTTATCAAGCGCCGTATTGGCATTGGTTAAAGAAAACCAAGAGTTCAAACAATTATTGATAGATCAAAATAAACAGCTAATGGATTTGACTGGTAATATAGTAAATAACAATACCACAAATAGTAACAATAACAATCAATGAATGTAATACAAGTAAAAAATGCTGTGAATGTAATAATGATTTATCTTATTACAAGCATAGTAATGGAAACAAGCAGTTTCGTCTTTTAGTATGTTCTGGATGCGTGAGACCTCAAGTCAAACAAACCGTATTTAGAACAAGAGACGCTAATTCAGCAATCAACATAATGAACTTAACAAAGTGCTGGATTGATAGGCAAGAACGCCCTGCGTGTTTTCACATTTCGTCTTTCACCACTTCCAATACCAAAGAAGAAGTGGAAAAAGTTAGACCATCGTAGGTGAAATTCTTACTATTGATTTTACATTTTTGATTTTTTATTTTGGGGTTTTTGTCCCATTTTAAATGTCCGAAGGTGTAAAAGATACAATTATTTACTTACAATGCAACAACCCATGTGATAAGTATATTTTATTGTATATGAAAATAAACACAATCCCTTACTACCTATATGTTCGAATTAATCGTTGCATGTACGCCATCGGGCGTGATAGGCGATAATAATGATATTCCTTGGTACATACCTGAGGATCTTAAACATTTCCGCAAAATTACAGACGGCCATGTCGTAGTTATGGGTAGGAAGACCTTCGAAAGTTTACCTAACCAGAAGCCTCTGAAAAACAGATACAACATTGTTTTGACATCTCAAATAGAAGATAAAAAAGACACATACGAGAACCTGATGTTTACAAACTACACGAATTTATTGCCAATTATCGAAGAAAAACGGCCATTGTGGGGAAATAAGGTTTTTGTTATAGGCGGAAATTCGATATATAAAGTGTTGTTTCCTCTTTGTGATAAATTGCATATTACCATTGTAAATGACGACGATTTTAAGGGGGATATTGTATTCCCATATAACATAAATACGATCGAAGACGACTTCGAATACGAAAAAACACATATAAGCGAACAATTTTTGTCAAGAAACGAGAACATACCCTATCAATTTGTCGAATTCACGAAAACATAGACGTATTTGACATAATATCTGTACCTTTACTAACTATCCATGGAGAAAAAACGAGAACACGAATTTATTTGTAAAAAACACCTAGTTTTTTGTACAGAAACCGCACTATCTCCATGTAGATACAAATGCAAACTCTGTCATAAACGAAAAGTACAAGGATATACTAACCCGAACCATGTATGTAATCCGTTTGGATATCTATATTTAGCTCCAAATCTATGTATTGACTGCTCAATAAAATCAAAAAAATGTATGTGGTGTAGTCATGAAAAAATAATTTAATATACTTGTAATGTATACGAGTATGTCGACCTATGCCACCAAAGAGTTTTTAGAACAATACAAAAAGGTGCAACTATTAGTCGACGAGGTTCTCCCTTTACCAGATAAAGATGAGAAGATAGACATCGAAATTGAGAACTTAGAAGAAATATTCGATAGATACCAGGGATATACAGTGAACGACGGTGGTCTAGACAAGCGAGAACTTCGGGCAAACAAAAAGCTGATGTCGCTACTTCTTACCTATTTACCTAATGTATATGATGAAATCGATACTCCATTATACGGTGGACGTCGTAAGCTCGGTCGTCGCACCCGCAATAAGAAGAATAAGTCGACAAAATCGCGTAAAATACGCAGATCGAAGGCAACAAAACGCAAAATACAGAAAAAAAACAGGACAATCCGAAGAAAAAATACAAAGTAATGCGCAAAGGAATTAAAATTATCATGCTATGACAAAGAAGATAGAAGATATCATGATAAAAAACAAAACTCCGAATGATCCCATAACCCAGGCTATAACCCATTTTAAAGCAGGAGGAAGCGGCATTTTAGACAGATTAAGCGAAGAAACGGTGACTAGAATGTTACAAAGAACGAATGAAATATATAGGAACCTCGGTCCAAACGAAGAACCACTTCTCACCGATAACCAATATGACATATTGGAGGATTATATCAAGCAAAAGTATCCAAAAAATAAGATAACCGATAAAATAGGTGCCCCCGTAGAAAAAAATAAGGTGAAATTACCGTACGAAATGCCGTCTATGGATAAAATCAAACCCGACACAAAGGCATTGTCTAGTTGGAAATCGAAATACAAAGGATATTATGTATTATCTTGTAAATTAGATGGCGTAAGTGGCATGTACACGACAGAGGGTGCAATCCCCAAGTTATATACAAGAGGAGACGGTAAAATTGGTCAAGACATTAGCCATTTCATTCCCCATCTTCGTCTACCCAAACACAAAGGTATCGTCGTTCGGGGCGAGTTTATTATGCCCAAATCCGTATTTGTTGAAAAATATGCCGATCGGTTCGCAAATGCCCGTAATTTAGTCGCGGGTACAGTTAATCGTCTCTCTGTAAACGAAACCACGAAGGATATGGATTTCGTCGCATACGAGGTTATTTTCCCGGAATTACCACCCGGTGATCAAATGGAGTTTTTGGAAGAAAAGGGATTTCGAACAGTTCGCAATGAAACCCATGCGGATATAACGAATGACCAATTATCCAGTATATTGGTAGATTGGCGGACAAATTATCAATATGAAATAGACGGGGTGATTGTTACAAACAATCGTATATATTCTAGGACATCGGGTAATCCGCAGCATTCCTTTGCGTTTAAGATGGTATTATCTGATCAAATGGCAGAAACCGTGGTATTGGATGTAGAATGGAACGCAAGCAAAGACGGTTATTTAAAGCCACGTATTCGTATCAAACCGGTGCAGTTGAGTGGTGTAAAAATCGAATATACAACTGGTTTTAATGGTGCATTTATCCAGACAAAACGTATTGGTGTAGGGGCAGTAATACAGATTGTTCGAAGCGGTGATGTAATCCCCTATATCCATTCAGTAATCACTCCATCTGAGCATGGTTTGATGCCAACGGTTCCTTACTTATGGAACGATAGTAATGTGGACATTATGTTAGAGAACAAAGACGATGACTTGACTGTTCGTGAAAAAAACATAACTGGATTTTTTAAAGGAATAGAAGTAGATGGTATTGGAAGCGGGAACATAACCCGTATCATGGAAGCAGGTTTTGATAGTATTCCCAAAATACTGGAAATGTCCAAGGCTGATTTACTCACGGTGGATGGTTTCAAAGACAAAATGGTGGATAAACTCCATAAGGGTATACGAGAACAAATCGAAAATGCATCACTAATCACACTTATGTCGGCATCAAATACACTTGGTCGTGGTTTCAGTGAAAAAAAACTAGCATTGATCATGGATGAGTATCCGGATATACTTACATCGAACGAACCAGATGGTATAAAAATCAAAACAGTAGCGTCTGTGAAGGGAATGGCGACAAAATCTGCTCAATTGTTTGTTGAAAATATCCCCAGATTTGTGGAATTTATGCGAGATTGTAATTTAATGAGGAAAATAACCTCCAATACAACTTCAACGAAGTCTACATCGGTGGATAATTCCCATCCTCTATATAAACAGTCCATTGTGATGAGTGGAACACGTGACAAGGATCTGGAAACTAAATTAATCACACTTGGTGTAAATATAGGATCAAGTGTAACGAGCAAGACGCATGTAGTGATAACACCCGATGTTGACAGTAATACCGGTAAAGTTGCAACGGCAAACAAACTCGGTATACAAGTTCTTACGCCAAATGCATTCAAGAAGAAGTATTTGTGATAATATCTCAATAAACTATATAATGGTCTCACATAAACATAAGAAATCGAAGCATAACATCACCCAGAAAGTTCTGAAGAAAAGGAATATTAATAAAAAGAAGCTTGCTGGTGGCGATGGAGAAGATAATATGGATAATGTATTTAGAACAACAACCGATTATCCCGCATCAGATGACGTATTAAGAACAACCACAGATGAGCCATTGCCGACAGATACTGTGCTGAGAACAACTACTGATTATCCTATAACAACCGACACTGTATACGTACCATCTACTAGACGACGTCCCCGATATGAAGGAGAACTTCCATTGTATACAATAAATAACCGCATCAATCCTATGGCAAGCTCTTCTATTTTGGACATTTCACAAATATCTGACGACAATAGTATTGCTAGTTATGATAGTGGAGATTGGGATATGGATAACGCCAATCTAGATCTTACAAACGAATTACAAGACGACGAATGGGAAATCCCTAGTTTTGAGGATGAACCAAGTGACAAAGATGATTATGCCGAATTGTTGAAACGAGATGATATAATTATCGAAAAATATAAGAAAAAACTCCCTTTTGATATAATTGGCCTAACAGGATTTGATATTTTTGAACAAGAAGACAAGGACTTGTGTGAATTTATTAAAGATAAGGATAATTTATTGTTCATATTTGATAGGCAACTTGGTATTATCAATAGAGATATATTACGACGATACATTGAGACTGACACCTTAGATGCAAACAAAATCGTCTATCAATGCAAAGATCTAGATAATGCCCATAAACCTCGTAACGAGAACATTATTAGTGGTCCAAACCTGAATATGAATATATTTGGCATAAACGGCGTGGTAATACCACTATCTTATTTGGACAATGTTCTCAATGGGAAGCATCAGATCTTTGCCATAGAAACAGAGGGCGACAATACAATGATAATCGCTTCGTTGAACACACGTATGGGAGGGAATGTAGTAAGTGCCGACCATTGTCAGTCGGAAGTATATATGAAAATGGGGAAGTTATCATATATCGAGAACCAGGTATTATCAGACAAATGTACCAAAGGAGGACGTAAACAACGTAAAAGGAATACATCTAAGTCGACCCGTAAAAGGAAATCCCCCAATAGACGGAAAACATCGACCAAGCGTAGAAAAGGACGAATGTAAATTGACTATACCAACCCCTCATATAGAGCATCCTCGTCCTCATCGTATTCAATCGATCGAACATAGCATATTATGAATGCGATAATGCATAGCCCACTGGGTAAGATGAATATATTTCCCGACATATAGTTACTTTTACACACAAATGTTTATTCCCTTTCAGGAGAACTATATCTCCAAAACAAAAACGTAAAAATGCCGGATTTGTATGTAAACAATACATTGATTTTGTAATTACAACTGTAATTACAAAATTATAGCGTTTTTTTGTAACAATGGTATATTGAAATTGTATTTATAACTGTACTAACTGCATATATGCATATGAAATATTTTTAGTAATAATATCTTGCTATAATATAATATATAATGGACTTATCGGGTGTCTTAGTACTCGACATCTCTTGTAATGTAATGCGTGATATTTCAAACAATGCGAAGGCGTCCTATTGTAGTACTTGTAATAAGTTGTTAACGAATAGTATTTTCTATTTCGACGAATTATGTACATGTCCTTTACGAATGGACATATTTGACGGATACACTGGTATTGCTGGTTATATTGATTGTTCTAATATAATGGAATATATCGGGGAAACCGGCCCAACGGGGCCGACTGGGCCGACTGGGCCGACCGGAGATACAGGGCCACAAGGACAGGTTCTTTATACTGGACATACTGGTCCCACAGGATATATTGGTCCGATCGGACAAATTGGACCTGCTGGACCAACTGGACAAATCGGTCCAACGGGATCGCCAGGAGAATTGGGACCAACTGGACCGGTTGGAAACACATTTATTACAAACGGTCTGATATACCAAACATTTATAACTGCGTATAGTTCAACAGAACAAGTGTTGCCTGTGGATGAACCTGTTATATTTGACACACATTCTGTTATGTTTGGTGATTGTATACATGAAGAAAAGTCTGCCAAGCTATGGTTTTGGAAACCAGGTAACTATATGATATCAATTCATGTATGTCCTGCCGAAAAAAGCCAATTTTCTCTAATAAAGAATTCTAATTCCATTGTTCCAGGAGGGACATTTGGTACACAAACTGAAATGTCGCAATCAAGCCACAGCTTCATAGTGTTATTGGGAGACGACGATTTTACGGAAGCTACATTGCTTGAAACGCCAGCATATGGATGTCATTTACAGCTAGTAAATACATCTTCTGTTACCGAAATTGTCAATTTATATGGTTCTGCTAGTACAGGTAATCCAATTCAGCAGGTTACTGCTTCAATCACTGTAATGCAATTGACCGCTTAATTTTTATTATGCATTCATTCATACTAAAAATTTCTAAATTATATGGATTGACTTCGGATGATTAGTCGTCTTGTTCTCCTCTGGGTCCGGTTGGCCCTCTGGGTCCGGTTGGTCCTCTGACACCGGTTGACCCATCAAATCCTGCTTCGCCTGGTGGTCCACGCATACCAGTTTCACCGTTATTTCCAGTTGGACCAGTATCACCAGTATCACCCTTATCACCTTGTAAACCAGGAGGTCCCTCTGGACCCGGATCGCCAGTTGGTCCAGAACCACCAGTAGCGCCAAGATCACCCTTGGGACCGATGCTCCCTATGCCGTCTTTTCCATCTTTACCGTTTTTGCCATCTTTACCATCTTTACCATCCTTTCCGTCAATTCCATCCTTTCCAGGTGGACCGGCTGGTCCAGGTATAAACCATCTTGGATCAATCATACCAGATGATATGTCTTCCGATGTTTCACTTCCACTAGAACTCGATGAGGAAGACGATGAACAAGAACTATTTGATGATGATGAGGAAGACGACGAACAGTCGCTTTCAGTATCACTTTGACAATAAGAACTAGAACTATCTAATGACCCCTCGCACCTTCAATCCCCCCTTCCGCGACCGTGAGGGGAACGGGAACGGGAACGAGATCTACCTCTACCACGACCAGGATACACATTCACATTGTTGTAACCTTCATGGTTGCCATAGGGACCAACTCCACCGTGACCACCGTGACCATATCCACCATATCCACCAAGAATACCTGCTCCCAATGGACCAACACCAGGAAGAATGCCGGCACCTAATATACCAGAACCCTGACGGGCCTGTTCAAGTAGTTGTAAACGATTGTTATCATTGGCTGCAACGCTGAGGTTGTCGCGTAGACGCTCGCGATCAATTGCGTCGTTCTTTTCTTTAAGAGCACAGCAGCACTCGGCGACCTGCTTACTGAGTTCCTGTGTGTTTTTAAGAGCATCGTATTTCGCCTCTGCCATCTGAGCAGAGATGCAGGCTCCCATCTTCTGTTGCTCTAATTGACCAACGGCAAACTGTTGAGCAGATTGAGCACTTAAATCGGATTTGGATTTAAGGACCTCCATCTGGGTAGCGGCAAATTGTCCGTCCATCTTAGAAGTCAGAAATTGACCGAGTTTTTGTTGCTCTAACATGATAGATGAATAATGGTCTGCTTCTTGGGATGACAATTCACTCTTAATTCTCTCCATACCAACTGCGTTTGCGTTAAATCCCTGGTTCAATGCTGAACGCGTCTCCCAAGCACCATCGGTAACGTGCTTAGTTAAAACATTCAAGCTTTGAATATTGGAGCTAACCATCTCAGCACCTGTACGGTTAACATCGTTCAAAATAGAATGACGAACATCAGTTAATTTGGCATCAAGCTGACCTTGTGCGTTAACTGTGGTAACGCGGTTCTCACCAGCATTGCGTTCGATAGAGCCTAACAAAGTAGTGTTTGCGTTCTGAGTAGCATTGACTGAATTAGCACCATTACGCTCAATGGCAATAGCCAAATCACGAGCACTATCAGCAGCGGCTTGGCGACTGGCTGCGTCAGTAACAGTGGTGGTAAGGCGATTTTCACCGGCAACCTTTTCGATAGCAGTCATAATCTTTCCACCGCTGCCTTGAACGGCACCCATTAACTGTCCGCCGTTACGCTCAACGGCAGAACTAACATAGGTTGTATTTTTGTCGATAGACTTAGCACTCGCCAGAGTGCCTCTCTCGACTGCGTCACGCAGACCAAGAGTAGTTGCGTGGATGTCCTTTGTAATACTGACCTGACCCTTGGTAAGGTTCCGCTCAGAATCCGTGACTGTTTCGATGACCTTGGCGTCATCGTCCTTAGGCTCGTATGCGTAAGGAGGGTAGCTGAAATTTTGCCATTGTTGAAATGGCGCACTAGGTTTTCCGTTTGTCTCCATTGACATATAATATTAGAATAGAAAAAAATCCGCAGACAAAATTATTATTTGACCTAAACAAATGACACCATATATGGTAAGGTAGTAGTGTAGTGTAACCCAATATTTTGTAGAATACAAATATTAGAAGTCTGATTTTGTAATTACAAATGTATAATCATATTATTTGCATTATGCCGGTTTATGGTAACAAATATTATTTAGGAATAATGAAATATATTACTATATTTTATTATGAAGCGGAAAAATATACTCGATACAGTCTGCTACGAGAATTGTATATTGAAGACTAGATATAACGATCTCATCAAATATATTGCGAAGTTGGAACAAGATAACAAGAACCTTGTCCAAGCATTATCTTCGAAATCAACGACAATTCGTCAAAATAAGGTTACTCAAAAACCGGCAGGTACATCAAGATCAATGGATTGCTCGTCGGGAACTACTACACAGCTTTTTCAAATATCCAAATATTGTTCGTCGGTTAATAATACCCCCACTTTCAATGATAGATCGGATACTGTCAGTGAATTAACCATGTAATATTGAAAAAAATAACAAGATAACGAATATAATATAAACATATCTTATATTAGTTTATATTCCACATGTCTTGTATAAAGATTAACGATCCAAAAGTCGTAGATTTTTATAAAAATCATCCTCACATTGATGTTAATGTCGTAAATGCACTGATAATAGAGTTACTTGGTCGTTTCGATTATACATCTATTGCACTTGAACCACTCTCTGAAACTATCATTAATTCAAAGTTGAATGATATCAATGTTGCTACCAGCAAATTGTTGTCTGACATTGAAATGAAACTTGAACACGATAAATCTGCTGACAAATCCCATATTATCGAGGCCTTCGAAGCAAATAGTATTGCGTTAAAACATGAGTTAGTCGATATGATCAATAAGATTGTCCCTGGCGATAATCATCATTATGCTCAGATAAAAGGTACAATGGAAGATTTTTATACATCTATATCATCTGATATGCAACGACTAGAAAATGCATCTAGTTCTGCACAAATAAAGGATATAATGGGATCATTCGAAATGAAAACTACTCTCATGATACAGAATATTCAACAACCAATATATTCATTCATTTCTGCTAGCGAAGACCGTATCAACAAGAATATTTCCACTCTTCGATCAACCGGTTTCGAAAATCCTGAAACATATTCAAAGTTAGTTGCTGATATACAATCCATGATAACCCCGTCAGATAGAACAGTTACATCAGCAAGTGATGATAAACATTTGACTAGTATACTTTCAAAGACATTTACCAGTGCGGATATTTCATCGAAAAAGATGGGCATGCATAATAATACGATTTTTCTGAAACGGATTGGACATCAAGCAATTATCGTACAAAATTATGATATAGACCATAACGTGAGATCGGAAGATGTTAATAATTGCAGGACAATGATTAGTGACGAAAACGTATGCGGAGTAGTATTGTCACAGAACAGTGGAATATCTGGCAAAAATAATTATCAAATTGAAATGCATAACAATAACGTTATAGTCTTTGTTCATAATGCAGAATATTCATCGGACAAGATCCAAGTTGCAGTGAGTATTATCGATAATTTATATAACCAGATGCGCAATTTCGCAAAATCTAACACTAATACCGAGTTCACGATACCCAAGGACTTATTAGAGAACATTAATAACGAGTATCAGCTGTTTATTAGCCAAAAGGCGGCGGTTGTCGATGTTTTCAAAGACAGTCAGAAACGCGTTCTCGCTCAATTAGATGAAATTCGTTTCCCTTGCTTGGATAAATATTTGTCTACCAAGTATTCTGCTCCGATAGTAAAATCTGGGTTAAAGTGTGACTTGTGTAAATCATACAATGCCAATAATTTGAAGGCACTTGCTGCCCATAAACGTGGATGTATGCGAAAACATGGCAAACTGAATGTGAATAATACGAGTTCCGAACGGAACCATATATGTATAACGCCGATTTCCTTTGAGAAAGAAAAGGGGGGGGTTTAAATCTTGAATGGTGTAACCATAGTGAATGCATCAATAATTATCGCCTATAATAAGGTTATATATGGTGTTAGATAAGAGTATAGAAAGTGATAGAAAGTTATAGAATAAACAAAAAAAATAAACATCGTATTTCATACGAGCACTATGTAACACATAAATCGTGATACAAATGTATGTTAAACCATAGAAGTAAAATAACAATTAGAAACGAAATTATTATTTTGTAATTTACAACATGCAGTATTGTAATTATGTATTTGTATATGTACTTTCTTACCATGTATGCTAACATTTAGTTAAAAAATTAGTGTTATATATTATATAGGTTTTGATATATATATGCTTTATTATCCAGCGTATTATAACCCCTATCCATTGTTTGGCTATGGTTACGGACTTGGCTACGGCTACGGCTACGGCTACGGCTACGGTCATCATCATCATGGCTACGGTAGAAGGTATCGTCGTCACCGTCGCCGGTGGCACTAACTATAACAACTGAGATGGTTCATATACTCATATATATTGTAATGTTGTAATCACAATTGTATATGTATTACCATATTTGCAGTCATTTAGAACGATATAATTATATTATTGTTAATATTTATTATAATTATGTATAATATAAACCATGCCAGGTAGTGAAAACGGAACTCCACGAGATACAACTACAAATACTAGTGATAGTGGCTCGGGTGCTAGTGACCCGAGTGCAAATGCGGTTCCCGACATTTCGCTCAATATACCAGTGATTGTGAATACGATATCTGGTGAAACTATTACCGGCGAGGGTTACGAGATTAGTAACCAAGAAGGTACTGATGTTTCAGGGTCCGATGTTATCCAAACCACATTTGACACGACTGATCCAGAGTTATATGATCCTCAAATTCATCAGAACTTATCACAAACAATTGAGACATATAACGACATTGCACACGTAGATAGCTCTGCGAATGTCCTACTAGATGAAATAAAATCATATGCACATGAATTGAAGTGTTCCGATTTTCACGGGAAGGGAACAATAGATGATTATAATGAATTGTTTACAGCGGCTTCAAACATCGTGAATGAGACTAAACAAATGGAGTTAGATGTCGACATCGAAGGTTTCAATGAGTTTGCCCAAGCGGCAGATGACCTGAGTGACTTATTCAACGGCTTTATTCTGAAATTACAAAATGTCAGTATTATCACTGATATTGGGTTTTTGACAAATATATCGAATGCACTACGCAGAGTAGTCAATTTATCCGAAACCTTCGGTAGGTTCAAACAAACGGTCTTCTCTACTACGGCCATCCAATTACCGAAATCGGCACACGAAACAAAAGTGGTTATTGATAGTGTAATGGACGAAGTCAATTGTGCGATGCAATACATAGAACATTTTGTATCTCCCTCAGATATTTCATTGGCTGATGCAGATTTATCGACCGAGGAGAAGAATATTATTGCAAAATCAGTCGAAACGATTGATAACTGGAATACACTATGTGAATATGGAGTAAGTATTGCCATGTCAAGTGATGTGGATATTATGGCAATTCAACAGGCGAGTACTGAGTTGAAACAGTCGAGTAATACTCTACGCTCGGCATCTGCACAATTAAAAGCGAAATTAGCCGCCTTCAATATTATCTAATCTCCATCCATCTAAAAAATTGAAATTGTAACCACCATTATACCATTGCATACATACCATTAATCTTCTGAATAATGAGCGCCCTAACCGAAATTGCAACGAATACTGAAACCGGATTATTTTACAGAATGACCAGTCAGGCAGATACCTCAATTGGTACATTCGACAATGATGTGCAAGTGGATATCGTAGGAGATACACGAACAGTAACATTAACATCTAGTAAAATAATGTCATCACAATCAAATGACGGGATCAAGGGAAGTGACCTATTACACGATATTGCTCAAATGACACATACTCTTCATAACGACAAAGATTATACTGGCGATTTTATCCATGTATTCAACCTAATCAATGGTTTAACCGATCCTATATCCACGAGAACTCAATCTATTAAAGGTATCGAATTAATGGCAAAGCTCACTGAAATATCGCTAACTATTGGTTATGACCAACACTATGATAACAGCAAATATCGTCTACTATCGTCGTTGTTAAATAAGTACAACTCTGGGGGAGCGTTCAATAAATTGAAATTGTCGGTGTAACTTCAAACATACTTGAAATCAAAAATTCTTATATTAGATAATCGTAAAAAATTGAAAACTTTTTTTACGATTATCTAATAGCATCAGTTTAACAACTAAATACAAATCAAATCAACATGTCTTCTCCCGTTACTCAGAATGTATCCGATGCCGCTCCGGTAGTGGCTGCTGGGACAAAGGCGCATAAGTCGACACTTCCTGAAAAGTATGGTAAGTTCCTGCAATTCGCCTATTACATGATGGATAACATTTTAGGCGATGAGTTCGAAATGGACAAGGATGCTTATATTGAAAGGATCAATCTCTTTGGCTCAGTGGAAGATCAACAGAATATGGTGCAGGGGTTCCTTGACGCTGCTAAGGAAAATAAGAAGACAATTCGTAAGGTCATTGCCGACCGTAAGAAAGCCATTGCCAATGCAAACAAGCCTCCTCGCAAGCCACGTGCAAAGAAGGCAGCTCCGGTAGTAAGTGAAGAGGATGGAGCATCTACATCTACTACACCTGCGAAGAAATCTCGCAAGAAGGCGGCCACAAAGGAGATCAATAATGTTCAGGATGAATTATTGAATGACCTTGTACAATTGGCAAGAGATGATGCGCATGCTGCATAAAACAATAAAGCAACATAAATATGATAATAGTTACACCGACCAAAAATAAAAATGAGACAGAATAAAATAAAATAAAAAACACGCGAGGGGTGTTTTTTATTGGGACATACACCTGAACGATACACGATTGTAACAATACTATTGATTGTATCTAGAAAATTGAAAACTTTTTTTACATATAAGTAATAGTATCAGTTTAACAACTTATTAGTTACAAATCAAATCACGTCAAAACAACATGTCTTCTCCTGTTACTCAGAATGTCTCCGGTACTGCTCCTGTGGTAGAAACCAAGGCGCGTAAGCCAACCCTTCCTGAAAAGTATGGCAAGTTCGTTCAATTCGCCTATTATATGATGGACAACATCCTAGGCGACGATTTCGAAATGGAGAAAGATGCTTATCTAGAAAAGATCCGTCTGTTTGGTTCTGTGGAAGAACAGCAGACAATGGTTCAGGGGTTCCTTGACGCTGCTAAGGAAAATAAAAAGACAATTCGTAAGGTAATTGCCGACCGCAAGAAGGCAATTGCAAAGGCAAACAAGCCAGTAAAGCAACCTCGCGCTAAAAAAACAACGAAAACTACTACTACTACTACTGCTGCTGCTGCTGCCGCCGATGATGATGTTGTTGCTAATGATAATAGTGCTACTACTACTACTCCCCCAGCTCCCAAGCGCACTCGTAAGACTACGACCAAGAAGGAAGTTCAAAATGCCGAAGAAGAATTATTGAATGAAATGGTTAAGCTTACCATAGATGCCAGTCAAGATAATGCGAACGCCGAGCCTGTCGTGGATACAAAAGAAGATGAAAAGGAAGCACCTAAGGCTGCGACCAAGAAGGCGACCAAAAAGACATTAACTAAGAAAGAAACAAAGAAGGATACACCGGTTATTCCACCAACGGAGGAAACTGACGGTATGTCTGTAACAAACGAACTTGTGCCTGAGCAATTCGTCACTGAACTCGAACCCGAGAAACCTAAGCGCAAGCAAGCCAAGCGAACAACAAAGAAAGCCCCTACCAAAACTACTGTCGATACAATTCCTGAGACTGATATCAAGATCACTCCTGTTACAGTATCCGATACAACCTATTTCAAAGACGCCAACTCGAACATTTACAGTTATCCTACTCCAACCACTCAACCTATCGGAACATACAACTCAGATACTAACGAATTTATCCTAGCCAAGTAACCAACCAAGTAATATGTAATCTACTAAAAAACTCTTTTTTACGTTACAATTGCCGGTTCTCTATTGATTGTCACCGTTTTCATGATATTTTTTATAATTTTCTCCTCAAATTTCTTATCTTCCTCTTTGTCATACCCCCCGAGTGACGCTTTGTAATACTTGAAATAGTCCTCGCAGTCTTGGCTTCCGATTTTTTCTACGTCTGGTCTACTATCAAACCATTTCTTCAATAGTTTGTAATTCTTATTAGCAACACACTTGACTGCTTTGCGTAAATGTGTCTTTTCATTGTCCTCTTTTTCCCAATTATCCTCATTTTTAATATAGATCGTTTCGCGTTTTAAATCTGTACAATGCATCGGACGTGTATGCAATTCCATGTCTTTGATGCGCTCTACCATGACCTTTGAAATACCATCCACAAAACCTATATTTCCCGTTCGAATAAAGTCGTCCATAGAGACTTCCATTGATGTAATAAATTCATTCATCGTGATGGCATCCTTACATGTCTCGTTCAAAAAGAAATTGAGGTTGAATTTGTTGTTATTTGTGGTAGTGTTATGGTGATTATTGCCTGCATTACCAGCCAATTCCATCATCTGTTTGTTTTGTTCTACCAATAGTTGTTTGAAATCATTATTCTGTTTCACCAATTCCATAATTGTATTTGATAATAGTTGGACCTCGGTCTGTTCCTCTATATTTGATGAGGTTGTATGTACCACCATGGGTATAAACACATCACATACCTTCTTATGCCGTGATAGACCCTGTCGATGTTTAAACTCCTTACCACATTCGCAGGCATGAGTTTTCATGAGTTTTATGTCACCATTTGTAACCTTAATGTGTTTTGCAGTCATTAAATGTTTGTTATAGTCTCCCTTACTACTCGTATAATAGTAACAATTCTCACAACTATATGTATGTTTGACAAATTTGGAGTTTTCTGTCACCATTGTAACCTTTATATAGGGTGACATGTTTCTCCTAAATGGTTTTACGCGGAATATACATATATTTTTATGGTAACACTAATTTCACTATATAATATCGGTTTTGCTGCATTATGGTGTAAATCGGTTTTTTGAGGGTGCTTTTTACAAAACTATTTCCGGGAAATCAAAATTGGACATTTATTTTTGTCCATTTTTAATGAGCGATGCCATTTCTTTTCTGAGATAAATCAAAGATATAACATCAAAGTCCCACAAGTGGGAACTTTATATGAACCTCATGTGTTTTCCAGTATTATTGATATATTGGGAATTGTAGTTTACAGTAAAACCGATGTCTTGTAGTAATCCCAGAGAAATGGATGTAATATAGTTGTGGTCTCCTAACAATCCAGTCATGATTTCATTGTTAAGTATCGGGTAGGAAACATCATCAATAATACGAGGTTCGTTGCTATAATCATTATCAAAGCCTTCTTCTAGATGAGACAATTCTGTCCCTTCACCGAAATCGTCCTCTAATGGTAGATATTTTATATTGTCGGTCGCTTTGTTGTTCATTTTCAAGACATGAATGTATTGTTCTACACCATTCACTCCTGTGTATACAAAGGGAGGCGTATCATTTTTTCCTCGAATATATGAATAACTTCGAGAACCTCCGATTAAACCAAATGTGTGGAATATCTCATGCAATAACACAGATACATTTAATTCGAATAAAACGTCGTTTAATAGCATCATTTTGCCGAAATTGTTCGCGTTTAACCATATCTGATTTGTTTCCCATGAGGCAACTCCAAATGTATGAGCGTCCATTTCATCATCAATTAAAACATGAATAACATGTTGTGGTTTATTAGTATTTATAATAATATCATTCAAGATATGCATTACGATATACGTGGTTTCTGCTATACGTTTATCCGTATAACAAATAGAAAAAAATAAATTGTCGGTTGTATGTAGCATATACTTGATAACATTACCTGTGAAAATAACAAACACAAATATAATTAATACCCACAAACTATATAGATAATACATTGTGTATAACAATATATTATGGATCCCTCCAATAAGACAACTACTACCCAACCTGAGGCAGAACCTTCACGTGAAATGACCCTAATTAATATGCCAATTACCGACGATAATGCTGCATTGAATGTACTTGTAGGATTTGTTGGCCTAGCGCAAAAACGCGGTGCGTTTAATATACAAGAGTCGGCAAAGCTATGGGAATGCGTGCAGCGTTTTACCCAGTCTGCCGCACCCTAATCCATTCAGGCAAAATATGTAATTATTGATTACCTATTTTACTTACTTCAACTTACTTCAATATAGTATGACAATCAGCTATAAATTCTTCGTCTGTCTTAGGATCGATTTCTTGGTATTTACCCAATAACAGTTCCGACATAATATGGTTTAATTCATCCATAGTAGCGTCTAATCTGAGAATATCTCCGGTTTTTATATTGAATATTTTAAATACTTTTGGTTCCGGTTCTTCATCGTCATAGGTTCGCATATTCCATAGCCATGCATATGCGATTACTTGAACTAGATGTTCGATCGTTATTTCTGATGTACATTTCAGTTCCCATACAGTAGATTCAGTAATCAAGTCGACCCTACCAGTAAAACGGAATTGTCTAGAAGTGCCAAAAATGGTAGTTAAATATTCGTCGATTTTTGTATGTTGTTCATCAGACGTTGCGTGTATGATTGTATCTTCCACATGGGGCATTTCGTTTTTACAATCTGGTCCGATTACAGTGCGCAACCGATGTTTGCATGCGATCACCATTTCTTCGGTCAGCCATTTGTATTCATCCCTATCGATCTGTTTTAATTTAAAATATAACATTTCTTGTACAGCAACGCTAACATTTGCAATATACAAATAGTCTTCAATGGTTTCAATCTGCGCAGGTAACTCATTGACAATCTGTTTTAAATATATGTGTTCATTTGATCTCATATTTTGAATACTATTGTTTATAATGTCGAGTAATACATTTCCAGCTGGCTCATCCACATTTTGATCTTCTTGGATGATATCCAGGTTCTCCTCTTGTTCGATATTTTCAGTGTCTGTATCTGTTTCTTGGATGATATCCAGGTTCTCCTCTTGTTCGATATTTTCAGTGTCTGTTTCCGTTTCTTGAATGATATCCAGGTTCTCCTCTTGTTCGATATTTTCAGTGTCTGTATCTGTTTCTTGATTGATATCCAGGTTCTCCTCTTTGTTTTTAGAAGACCATATTTCTTTAAGGTAATCATAGTACATACATGGAATAGCAATGCCATTCAGGTCACTAACTTCTTCGTAAAAACCTCGTTTGGTTTCGATAACCGTAGGGATATCCAGTGTATCCATGTTCTCGTTTTCTTTGACAAATATGCGATCAATAATAGGTGAAATGTTCTCGATTACTGTTTCTGAAATGAAACGTACAAGTTCAGTCGGCGTGATAACATGTTTTTTAATAACATTGTTATATAGTTCATCATTCTCATCATCATCTTGAAAAATACTCTGGTGATTGCCTCTGAATGCAATATAATCACACTGTTTCATCTGAATATGGTTCATTTTTAAGAATTCGAGAGGACGATTACTAGAATACCCCGATGTTTCTAGTAAATACAAACCTTGGGTGGCTCGCGTAGCAGCGACATATAGTGTATTGGGACAAACATCCCTGGGTAGTCCTCGTGCATAATATTTTAAATATGAATTGTCAAAACCTACAATAAATACATACTTTCGCTGTCGTCCCTTAACGCTATGAAATGTCGAAAACACAATTTTCCCATCAATAACACGATCGTCCATTTTTTCGTTCTCTAACATAGGGACATGGCATGGTATATCCTTTTCGACTAACGTATTTTCCAAATAACGTATATTACTATTAGTACCCTTAACCGAATTACCCAATATAAATATTTCACAAGGTTTCACTCCCTGTTCCATCAATTTGTTTACTTCTGCCACAACAACCTTTGACATATTATACCGGGAATTGCGTATGTAGGTAACAACATCACCGTCTCTACATGCGTCCATTCTATCTTCACCTAACATGACATTATTTACAAAGGAACGCATCTGATTTGTTATCCGAAATGACATCTTCATGGTACATTTTTTAAATGTAGGGGTTCTCAATAAACAAAAATCCGACCATATAATGTCAGACAATGTGAGGAAGCGTATGTCAGCCCCCTTGAATTCATATAGCCCCTGCATATAATCGCCTAGAATTAATAACTGTACAGGTTTATTATAATCTTTCAAGAATTTAACCATCAAATGAAAATATAATAACGTCATATCTTGACATTCATCGAGAACCAAGAGGTCAATGTCGCTAATAACTTCTTTTGGAGGCAATTCTTTGAACAATAATCGCCTAATTTCTGTGTCGGTATATCCAGTGGATAAGTAATACCGCTTTGCCAAACTATGATATGTATGCACTGTAATATTCGTAAGTTCGTTTTGTTCAATGGTTTCTTTTACATCTTTACGCAAAGACGCATTGTACGTTAGCTGTAAAATACGTAGGTCTGAAAGTTCTCGGGCAATGGACAAAATAAGGGTAGTTTTACCAGTTCCCGCAACCGCATCTACCATAACATTGGAACCGTCTCGAATTTCATTTAATATAGTTTGTTGTTCTTCACTCAATGTAAACATTGAGATCGAGAACCTTTGGTATAGTAATCATAATGATATTTTTATATGTTTTTACAAACTATTAGAAGGATTTTCTTCCTATATTCTAATATGTTCTCCTTTATTCCAATATACCTATTGGCATTCGTTCTATTTACGAGAACATATGCATTTGATGCGAAGACTATGAATACGAGTTTGTGGTTAAGTTCGGCGGCATATTGTGGGAAAGACAATTACGAGACAATGGTACTAACTGAATATGCAAAAGGTTTTGTAGTAAAAGGCGTTATTTACGATAAACCGACCAATTTACAAGGGTTTATTGGTATACTGCCATCTGCGAATACAATATATGTAGCGTTTAGAGGGTCTTCTTCTATCAAAAATTGGATAGATGATGCAGAGGTTCTCAAAGTAGACTATAAAACTTATCCAGAATGTAATAGTAAAGTACATGATGGATTTTACAAGTCTTGCGAGAACGTGAAGGAATATGTTGTCAATACAATTATTCCGTTGAATAAACAATATAAGAACCCTGTCATATTAACCGGTCATTCATATGGTGCTGCGATTAGTCAATTAGTAGCAATGGAACTGCAACGACATGATATTCAAACCATTGTATATAATTTTGGACAACCTAAGGTAGGTAATGCAGAATTGGCAGATTGTGTGAATACAATAATGGGTGACAAATTACATAGAGTTGTCCATGATAGAGATATGGTACCTCACTTACCAGAAGTCGGATACTATCATTCTTGTGGGGAAATATTCGAAGATAAATCAGGCGATTTGAGAACCTGTATATGTAATGACCCAACATGTTCTGATCAATACAATATTTTCGAAACAAGTACAAAGGATCACTCTCTTTATTTGGGATATACATTCGATTGTTCAACAAGTACGGCATAGTGAATACTTTACTTCCACGATTTCATCATGTCATGACTATCGCGTTTAAGTAGT
>Ga0255783_10001517_pt1 | contig 24628 bp, 18 predicted proteins | sample 011ome_22_FD_179981 | JGI IMG/M metagenome (GOLD analysis project Ga0255783, IMG submission 179981) | Coastal salt marsh microbial communities from the Groves Creek Marsh, Skidaway Island, Georgia - 011507BT metaG (version 2) | ecosystem: Environmental > Aquatic > Marine > Intertidal zone >... | reverse complement strand
CCCGCCAGCAACGACTTACGCAGGGATTTGATCAACTGACTGGCCTGTTTGATCGCCAGCGCTACCAACCCCGCCTCGTGGGCCAGCGCCGCCTCACCCGGGTAATCGAGCAAACGAATCGCCACACCCTCTGGCTCGGGCACCAGCGCCGGATGGGCGATGACCTCGAGCCCGGCAGCCCGGGACTTCCACACCGCGGGCAGCTCGCCAAAATCCCAGCGCTCGACGGCTGCGCGTTCGGGGGAATCGGCCTGGGGTGTGGCCGCTGAGGTCTCCCCACCTCTGAACTCGGCCACCAACGCCGCCATGTCGCGACCCTGTCCCAATAGTTTGCCCGCGGCATCCACTACGCGAATATTCATGCGATAAAAATCTTCTAGCTGGCCCGGTTGCCACTCCGACGGACTCACCTGCACACCCCGCTGGCGTTTGAGCACGCCACCTAGTGCCGTGCAGAGATCGGTGTCCTCTGCGGTGAGTTCTGCCAGCGCTGCGTCGACCACGTCGGGTGCGGGCACCAACTGTTTGCGGCTCGCTTTGGGCAAGCCTTTGATCAGCGCAATACATTTGTCCCTGAGCAAACCGGGCACCAACCAGTCGAACAGATAACGTGGTGCGCGATTCAACAGCGGCAGCGGGATAGTGATCGAAACGCCATCGTTCTCACGGCCGGGCTCAAATTGATAGCGCAACTGGTAGTCGACTCCCTGCCAGTGCAAGGTGGGCGGGAATTGCGCCTCGACCTCGGCGCCCGGGTCGCGCACCAGAATCTGCTCACGCTTTAGCAAAAGATGCTGCTCGCGTGTGCGGTCCTGTTTGAGCCATTTGATCAGCGAGGTCATACCGACGCACGCCGTCCCGAGACGCTCGTCATAAAAACGCACCAGCGACTCTTCCTCAATGAGCAGATCGCGCCGACGGGTGCGGGACTCGAGCTCCTCCACCGAGCGCATCAGGGCCAGGTTGTCGCGCAGAAATGCCGGCGGCTTCATGACGTTGCCCGTAACCAGCGCATCGCGGATAAAAATATCCCGCGCGGCGGCGGCATCGATCTCTCCAAAGTGCACCCGTCGACCATCGCTAATGGTCAAGCCATACAGCGTCACCCGCTCCTTGGCCATCACCCGACCACTGCGACGCTGCCACGCCGGTTCGTAGTGATGCCGCTTCAGCACATTGGGATTCACCCGCAGTAACCAGTCGGGCTCAATGGCGGCGCACTGGCGCGCATAAACCTGTGTGGTCTCCACCACCTCACCGGCCACCAGCCACGGTGGCGGTTTTTTGTACTGCCCCGATCCGGGAAACACCAACACCTTGCGGTTCCGGGTGGCATTGAACTGCTTACCCTCGTCGCGTTGGGCTACATTGCCCAGCAAGCCGGTGAGAAGCGCTCGATGAATGGCCTCGTAGGCTTCTTCCTCAGGCAACTGCGGGCGCACGCGAAACCCCAGCTGGCGGCAGGCAATAACGAGCTGCGAGTGAATGTCGCGCCACTCGCGCATGCGCATGTAGGCGAGGTACTCCCGCTGGCACAGCTTGCGCAGCTGATTCTGGCTCAGTGCCTGCCGCTGGGATTCGTAGTGGCGCCACAGGGCGAGCCAGGCGAGAAAATCAGACTGCGGATGCTGAAAACGGGCGTGAGCCTGATCGGCCTGGGCCTGCTTGTCGGCGGGTCGTTCCCGCGGATCCTGAATCGACATGGCACTGACAATTACCAGCACTTCGGCCAAACAGCCCGACTCACTGGCCGCCAGCAACATGCGGCCGAGTCGCGGGTCTACCGGCAACCGCGCCAACTTGCGACCCAGCGCCGTGAGCCTGCCCCGCGCCGACACCGCACCCAGCTCCTCGAGCAGGCGATAGCCATCGCGGACCACTTTGGCGTCGGGGGGATCGATAAAGGGAAACCGCGCCACGTCCCCCAACCCCAGCTCGAGCATGCGCAGCACGACGGCGGCGAGATTGGTGCGCCGGATCTCGGGATCGGTGAATTCCGGGCGGCCCTCAAAATCGGGCTCGCTATAGAGCCGCAGGCACACCCCCTCGGCCACACGACCACAGCGACCCATGCGCTGGTTGGCGCTGGCTCGGGAGATTGGCTCAATGGGCAAGCGCTGCAAGCGGCTGCGCACGCTGTAGCGACTGATGCGTGCCTCGCCGGGGTCAATCACGTAGCGAATGCCCGGCACGGTGAGCGAGGTCTCGGCCACGTTGGTGGCGAGCACTACCCGCATGCCGGCGCCACCGCTGGTAAATACCCGATTCTGCTCGGCCTGACTCAAGCGCGCGTAGAGGGGTAGCACCCGCAGCCGGTCGTTATGCCGCAACGCCTTGGCCAGCTCACGAATATCCCGCTCCCCGGGCAAAAACACCAGAGCATCCCCCCGCGGCCCGAACTGCCCCCGCTCGATGTCATCGAGCACCGCCACGATCTGCTGGCGCACGCCCTCGTCGCGATCTTCCGTATCCCCCAGATACTGCACCGTGACCGGGTATGTGCGGCCGCTCACCTCGATAATGGGCGCGTCGTTAAAGTGCGCCGAGAAACGCGCCACATCGATAGTCGCCGAGGTCACGATCACCTTCAGATCGGGTCGGCGCGGTAACAGCTGCTTGAGGTAGCCCAACAAAAAATCGATGTTAAGGCTGCGCTCGTGGGCCTCATCAATAATGAGCGTGTCGTAGGCGCTCAGTTCGCGGTCGTGGGTGAGCTCGGCCAGCAGAATGCCGTCGGTCATGAGCTTGATGGCACTGGCCTCAGAGAGGGTGTCGTTAAAGCGAATCTGGTACCCCACCAGTTCACCCAGGGGACTGTTCAATTCGTCAGCAATGCGCTGCGCCACCGTACGGGCTGCGATGCGGCGGGGCTGGGTGTGGCCAATGCGCTGCCGCCGGCCTCGGCCCAGACTCAGGCAGATCTTGGGGAGCTGGGTGGTTTTGCCCGAGCCCGTCTCGCCGGCCAGTATGACCACCTGATGATCGCGGATCGCCGCCTCGATATCGGCCCGCCGTTCGCTGACAGGGAGCTGCTCAGGAAAATGTATCTGTTCCGGTACCGCCCGTTCTGGCGCCGGCGTGGGAGTATTCATTCAGGTGCCGCCGCGTTGGGTTCTAGTCACGCAACTCGCGACGCAGAATCTTGCCCACTGCCGTCTTGGGCAGCTCGTCCTTGAATACCACTGACTTGGGCACCTTGTAGCCGGTGAGGCCCTCGCGCATAAAATCGCGCACCGCGTCTTCGGTGAGCGCCGGGTTGCTGCGCACAACAAACATACGAATCGCCTCCCCGGTGCTTTCGCTGGGGATCCCGACCGCGGCACACTCCACCACGTCGGGATGCGCCACCAGCACGTCCTCAAGCTCGTTGGGGTACACGTTAAATCCCGAGACTACGATCATGTCTTTTTTACGATCGACTATGCGCAGGTACCCATCGGGCTGGACCAGGGCAATATCGCCCGTGGCGAACCAGCCATCGCCGTCGATGACCTCAGCGGTGGCCTCGGGCCGCTGCCAGTAGCCTGCCATCACCTGCGGCCCGCGCACGCAGAGCTCACCCGGCTCATCGAGTCCCAATGGATTGCCGTCGTCATCGCGTATTTGGATCTCGGTGCTTGGCACCGGCACGCCGATGGTGCCGATCTGCACACCGTTACCCGGATTCCCGGACACGGTCGGGGATGTCTCGGTCAAACCATAGCCCTCTGACACTATGCATCCCGTGACCTCAGTCCAGCGATTCGCAGCATCGTGAGTGAGCGCCATGCCCCCCGAGAGGGTGACCTGCAAGTTGGAAAAATCGAGCGCGCGAAAGGCCTCGTTATTACATAGCGCCACAAACAGGGTGTTGAGTCCACAGAACAGCGCCGGTCGGAAATCGGCGAAGGCCTTGACCACCGATGGCAGATCTCGTGGGTTGGGTACAAAGGCGGTGTGAGCGCCAATGCGCAACGCGTACATTGACGCGGTAAACGCATAGATGTGATACACCGGCAGAGGTTGCAAAATCGTCTGCCCGCGGCCTTCCATGTTGTGGGTGGCAAAGAAGGCATCGCTCTGCAGCACATTGGCCACCAGATTACCGTGGGTGAGCATGGCGCCCTTGGCGACACCCGTGGTACCGCCGGTGTACTGCAGCATCGCCATGTCCGTGCGGGCTAACGTTACCGCTTGATAAGGCGTGGCGGCCCCGGCCTTCAGCACGTTATTGAGTTTGAGGGCACCCGGAATATGAAACGGCGGCACCATCTTCTTAACGTATTTCACCAAAAAATTGATCAACATACGTTTGGGTTGCGGATGCAGGTCGGCGATTTCGGTCACTACCACCTTTTCCACCCCAGTACGAGGCAATACGGCCGCCGCGGTCTGCGCCACATTGGCCTGCACCACCATGACGCGGACACCGGCATCGGTGAGTTGATGTTCGAGTTCACGCTCGGTGTAGAGCGGGTTGGTGTTAACCACTACCATGCCCGCGCGCAGCGCACCCAGACATACCACCAGGTATTGAATCAGGTTGGGCATTTGAATCGCAACTCGATCACCCCGCTCAAGGCCCGCATCGTGCTGCAACCAGCCCGCAAACTGCGCCGACAGGTGGTCGAGTTCGGCGTAGCTCAGGGTGTGCCCCACGCTGGTACATGCCGCCTCGGTAGAATAAGTAGCAAATGCCTCCTCAAAGAGCGCCACAATCGAGGGATAGCTGTCGGTATCGATGCGCGCGGGAATGCCCAGCTTCTCCAGCTGCGCGGCGATCGCGGTATGGACCATATCCGTCATGACTTTATCTCGGGCAATGCGGGGAGGTTGGGTATGATGTGGATCATGCGCTGCGGGGTCAACCTCCCCCAGCCCCATCACAAAGATTCGAGGAGCCTCGCTGGTGCAAATCACTAACCTCACATTTGATGAAATCGCCGTGGGCGACGAAACCACCTACACCCGGCTGATTACCAACCGCGAGGTGGAGGCCTTTGCCGCCGTCTCTGGCGACCACAACCCACTGCATCTGGACCCTGATTACGCCGCGACAACGCCCTTCGGCGAATGCATCGCCCATGGCATGCTCACCGGCGCCCTGATCAGCGCCGCCATTGCAATGCAGTTACCGGGGCCCGGGTCGGTCTATCTGAACCAGAGCATTCAGTTCAAGGCGCCGGTGCTATTGGGCGATACGCTCACCGTGACCCTCACGGTGTCAGATAAACACCACAAGCGACCGTGGATTACCCTGCAGTGCAACGTTACCAATCAGGAGGGGAAAACCGTCGCCAAAGGCGAGGCACAGGTGGCGGCACCGACCGAAAAAGAGACGGTCACCATTGTGCCTCCGCCGGCAATTCAGCTACTCGAAGACGCGCTACTGGCCGATTCAGACTGAGCGAACTGCTCGGGGTCGACAAACATGAGCTCCAGCAACACGATGGCCTCGCTGGGGTGCGGATCAACGCCCAGCATCATCACATTGATTTCTGCGCCGGACACGACCGGTGCGGTGATGCCATAGAGTCGGCGCTCGAGGGTAGGCGCTCCCGCCTCGTCCAGCGCACGCATCACTGACAGTGGCTGTTCTGCCGTCAGGTGGTCGCGAAACCGTGATAGCAAAATCTGCAGGGCGTCGCGAAACGTCGAGTAATTCAAGGTGCCCCTGAAGGCATCGGTGCTCAAAGTAAGATCGACCCGGGTCATGCTGTCGTCTTCCATCTTCAGCCGCGTCAGCATGACGCGGGTACCCGCGTCGAGCTCCCGGAAAACCCGCTTACTGGTGGTGCGAGGTGTCTCGATCAACGCTTTATGAAGAATATTGCAGCACACCGTTGCAAACTGCTCCTCGGTGAGTGTTTTGTTCGCTTCAGCCATAAACCCCTCTCGTTGCTGGCGGGGAGTTTACCGCGTGGTCCAGCCTTCGCCCACCACCTTATTCCGCAGTTGGCATGGCTTTGTTTTTTTCAAGATGGCGCTTTTCCGAGACGGCATACCGGCCCGCCGAGGCAACGGGTTTTGATAGACTGCCCGTTCAGCTGCCGGTAGCGAACAACGCCGCCGCGTCTACCCGAGACTTCTGATAACCGGTCGTGATCAACCCTACCCAACAACCTTGGTGCCCACTGGCGAGCGCCGCCCTCGACTGGCAGGGCAACACCCCGGTGTCGCAGGCGGCCGGCGATATTTATTTCTCGGCAGATGACGGATTGGCTGAGAGCGACTATGTGTTCATTGAGGGCAATCAGTTACGCCAACGCTGGCAATCCCATCACCCTGACACACCCTTTGTGATCGCCGAAGTCGGCGTCGGGACCGCACTCAACGTATGTCTCACCATCGCCACCTGGCTCAGGCACCGTCCTCCGGGGGGGCGGCTTCACTACCTCGGGTTAGAGCGCGCCCCGGTGGAGCCCGGCGATATGCAGCGCGCCCTGAAGCAATGGCCCGAGTTGGCCGCAGTGCTGACGACACTCTTGGAGCGATGGCCCGACCCCCTCGCGGGGTGTCACCGGCGATATTTGAGTGAATGGAGTGTCACGCTGGATTTGTGGTGGGGGGACGCCGGCGAGGCACTGTCGGATCTGTCGAGCCAGGCAACGGCGTGGGTTGACGCGTGGTACCTCGACGGCTTTGCTCCGGCAAAAGAGACGGGGCCGTGGTCAGACTCTATTTTTACGGCCATGGCGGCGCTGAGTCGCCCTGGCGCCACCGTTTCAACCTTTACCGCGGCCAGCGCAGTGCGCCAGGGTCTGACTACTGTGGGCTTTTCGATGCAGAAACGGCCGGGGTATGGTCGCAAGCGCGATGCGCTGTGGGGAACCCTGCGAGAGTCACCACGGCTAACCCCACCCCTCACCCCGTGGGATCTGAATCCCGCGCCGCAATCCATTGATTCGGCCCTCGTGGTCGGCGCCGGCCTTGCCGGTGCGCATATGGCACAGGCGCTCGCAAGACGCGGGATCCCGGTAACGGTGCTCGAGGCAGCGTCGGTCGCAGGCGGGGGTTCCAGTAACCTGCAGGGCGTCACCTACACGCGCCTCTCCCATCAGCACAACCCGCTGACGGATTTCTCTATTGCCGCCTTTGGTTACGCTGCCGACTACTACCGCACCCTGACCGGGGCAGGTCTGTTGGCACCTGGCATCGACATCGGTCACGGCGGCTATATTCAACTCCACGAGCCCGACGACACCCTCGCACACCTCCAACAGGTGCTGGCGCTTGCGCCCGAATTTGCCCGCGCGCTCTCGGCCACTGAGATCTCGGCCATCACCGGCATCACTCCACGGTGTGGCGGCATTCATTACAAACGCGGGGGCTGGCTCGACCCGCGCGCCCTATGCCGCGTGCTGCTTGACCATCCGCTCATTACGGTAAAAGAGCAGTGCGGCGTCATCTCACTGCACCGGCAGGGGGAGAACTGGGTTGCTTGCAGTACCCAAAACTCTGCGCTGGCGCAAGCACCCGTAGCAATCATCGCCACCGCTCGGCACGTCTTGCAACAGCCCGAACTGGCCTGGCTGCCCCTGAACTCGATTCGCGGTCAAACCACCCATGTGCCCACCACCCCTGTTTTGGCCGACGTGACTATCCCGGTGTGCGATGAGGGCTATCTGCCCCCCGCGCGTGAGGGCGTGCATTGTATGGGAGCGAGCTTTGGTCCCGGCGATACCGATACAGATGAACGGGCAGCAGAGCACGCGCATAATATCGACATGATGCGTCGCGCTCTTCCCGATCTTGAGCTAAACCCGCCTCCCGAGGGCTGGCGCGGGCATGTTGCCCTGCGCTGCAATAGCAACGACTACCTGCCAGTCGCTGGCATGGTGCCGCGGCTTGCCAACTTCAATCAACGCTACGCGGCACTGGCACACGACCGTAAGCGGGTGATTCACGCCGACGCCCCGCTCTACCCGGGCCTCGCCGTGCTCACCAGCCTGGGATCACGGGGACTCACCGCGGGCCCGCTCGCGGCGGAGCGGGTGGTTGATCAGCTATTGGGTACGCCGCCCTGTCTGCCCCGCTACCTGCAGCGCGCGATTTCTCCCGCACGGTTCGCCGAGCGCGCTTTAAAACGCGGCGAGGCCCTGTGATGCCGTATCGCACGGGCGGGCGCCAAAACGCCATAACAGAGCGCTTCGGGAGCCTGATGCCGGCGATATCGACTGGGGTTTTTTTAGCGTTGGTCTTGGGCATCTTTCCGGACGAAAATGCCCGCGCCGCAGCCACACCCCCAGCGCCAGCCAACGAGATCAGCGCAGTTAACGCCGGTACCGAAGTTACCGACTATGGTTATCGGGTGGTGTCGCAGCGCCGCTTCGACCGCGAGAACTTCACCCAGGGTCTGGAATTTCATGACGGTCGGTTGTACGTGAGCTCCGGGGGGTACGGCCAGTCCATGATTCGTGTTTACGACTTCCCGGAGATGACGCCCCTACTCAGCGTGCCCGTTGACCCCCGCATTTTTGCCGAGGGGTTGACCGTCATCAACAATCAACTGATTTTGCTGTCCTGGCGGGAACGGGTCATGCTGGTGTATTCACTGCCCGATTTGACACTGGTTGGGCAAAGCCCTTTACCGGGCCAGGGCTGGGGTGCCACTCATCAGGGATCGGTGCTGTGGTTCAGCGACGGCTCTGACCGACTCTACTCGGCGGACCTCGCTGCCGGCGGGAAAATCACCGTGTTACCGGTGCGTCTCCAAGGCAAGCCGGTGCGAAATCTCAACGAGCTGGAGTGGGTCGACGGCGAGATCTGGGCTAATGTATGGCAGACCGACCGCATTGTGCGCATAGCGCCCCATAACGGTCACGTCACGGGGGTCATCGACTTAGCCGGCCTGTTGCCAGAAGATGACCGACTGCGCGATACCGATGTGCTCAATGGCATCGCGCGCCATCCCGAGACAGGCACCCTGTGGGTCACCGGTAAAAAATGGCCCTGGCTATACGAAATAGCGCTGGAAAAAACCGCCCCCTGACCCCACATTGGTCAGGGACGCAAAAAAAATAGTGGTAACGGAATCTGATATGACTGAACTCTCCCGCACGCCCGAAGCCAACACGCACCCCAACACCTTCGTACGCAAGTGCGCGGTTCCTATCGCGAGCCTGAATCTGACGGTGGAGGAGTATGCCCACCCGGCGACCGGTGCGGTTCATCTTCACCTCGCCAGTGATTCGCCGGAGAACGTGTTCATGGTGGCATTGCGCACCGTACCCGAGGACTCTACCGGCGTTGCCCACATACTTGAGCACACCGCACTGTGTGGTAGCGAACGCTACCCCGTGCGCGACCCCTTTTTCATGATGTTGCGACGGTCACTGAATACGTTCATGAATGCCTTTACCAGCTCTGACTGGACCGCCTACCCCTTTGCAACACAAAACCGAAAGGACTTCGGCAACTTGCTCGACGTGTATCTGGACGCCGTCTTTTTCTCGCGGCTGGATCCACTGGATTTCGCCCAGGAAGGTCACCGGGTCGAGTTTCAAGGCGATGACGCCAGCCAACCGCTGGTGTTTAAGGGCGTGGTGTTTAACGAGATGAAAGGCGCCATGTCCTCAACGCCCTCGGTGCTCTGGGATCGCCTATGTCACGAGCTGTTTCCGTCCAATACTTACCACTTCAACAGTGGTGGTGATCCGGAAGTGATTCCCGACCTGACCTATCAGGCGCTGCGTGATTTTTATGCCGAGCACTACCACCCCAGCAATGCGATTTTCCTGACCTTTGGCGATATCCCTGCGGCGGAACATCAGCAGATTTTTGAGTCAGCGGTACTGCACCGATTTGCGGCGCTCGACCGCCGCATCGAGGTGGCACTGGAGCAGCCGTTTGACGCACCTCGTCGCGCGACTCATCCGTATGCGATCGATGCCGACGAGACCGCGAGCAAGAAAACCCACCTGATCATGGGCTGGAAGTTGGGCGAAAGCGCCGACCTGACCGCCATGCTGGAGGCGCAGCTGGTGTCTTCCGTGTTGATGGAGAACAGCGCGTCTCCCCTGCTGCACTATCTCGAAACGACCTCACTGGGTTCCTCGCCCTCACCGCTTTGCGGGCTGGAAGAGTCCATGCGCGAGATGGTGTTCTGTTGCGGCATCGAGGGTAGCGAGACCGCGCACGCAGCCACCTTTGAGCAAGAGGTGCTGGCGTGTATTGAAGGCGTTGCCAACACCGGCATTGACCCGGACAAGATCGAGGCCATCCTGCGCCAGATTGAGCTGCACCAGCGCGAAGTCAGCGGCGATGGCATGCCCTACGGACTAAACCTGATGCTGCGCGCCCTTGGGGCCGCTACTCACTACGGTGATGCGGTCGCGGCGCTGGATCTGGAGCCGGTCATTGCCAGCCTTCGCGAACGCGTGAAGGAATCCGACTACATACCGGGCTTGATTCGCCGCCTGCTGTTGGAAAACCCGCATCGAGTCAGCCTCGTAGTGGCACCCGACAGTGGACTGGCCGAGCAGCGCGAAAAGGCGGAGGCAGCTCGGCTCGCAACCCTCAAAGACGGCTTGAGCGGCAGCCATACGGCAGAAATTCTGGACCTGGCGAGCCGACTTCGTGAGCGCCAAACACAAAAAGATGATCCCAATGTGTTACCGCGGGTTGAACTCTCGGACATTCCCGCAGAGATCCCCAGCCCCACACCCGAGGTGCACACCACTGACCATACTCACTATCGCTATACCGCCGGCACCAATGGTTTGGTCTACCAACAGTGGGCCAGCCGACTGCCCGCCATGACCAGCGCAGAGCTGGAACATTTGCCGCTGGTGACGGCATTGATGGCCGAAGTGGGCGTGGGCGAACTCGACTATTTGCAAGCGCAGGATCGACATTCCGCGACCGTGGGTGCGCTGGGTGCTTCGGTGAGTAGCCGCGCCCACCGCGACGACGAGCAGTCCTGTGACAGTTTCTTTGTCCTGTCCTCCAAGGCATTGGCTGACCGCATGGACGGTCAACTGGGCCTGATGTCCGACACTTTGCTTGGCGCGCGCTTTGACGAACTCCCGCGGATTCGCGACCTGGTCAGCCAGATTCGCGCCCGGCGGGATCAGGGCATTACTGGTAGCGGACACGCACTTGCCATGAGCGCTGCCTGCGCGGGCATGAGCCCTCTGGCTCGGCTGGGTCACGAGCAAGGCGGGCTCGAGGGGATTCGTCGCCTGCGCGCGCTGGACGACGCGCTGGCCGATGATGGCGAGTTGGAAACCCTCGCCGCGTCGCTGTCGGCACTGCAACAGAAGCTGGCAAGTTCAGGTGCGCCCTTTCTCTGCACCATTGCCGATGAACCCAATCTGAGCGCGGCCGCCAACGCCGCGCTCGGAGCCGTGACTCCACTTGGCGGTACTTCAGTCGAGCTCTGGCAGGGGGCGCCGGTCCGCGAGGGACGGCAAGAGATGTGGGTCACCAATACCCAGGTCAATTTTTGCGCCCGCGCTTACCCCACGGTGCCGTCGGGGCACCCTGACGCACCGGTACTCTCTGTGCTGGGAGCTTTCCTTCGCAATGGCTACTTACACCGCAGCATTCGCGAGCAAGGCGGGGCCTATGGCGGTGGCGCGAGTCACGACGCCAATATGGCTGCCTTCAAGTTCTTCTCTTACCGGGATCCTCGTCTGGTCGAGACTCTGACAGACTTCGACGCCTCGGTGCAGTGGCTTCTGGAGCAGTCCCATGACGGCCTCGCCCTTGAAGAAGCAATCCTCAGCGTGATTTCCAGTCTGGACAAGCCCGGATCCCCCGCGGGCGAGGCCAAGCGGCACTTTCACGAATGTCTCTTTGCGCGCACTGATGAACATCGCCGGCAGTTTCGTGCAGGTATTGTAAACACCACCCTCGCTGACCTAAGGCGCGTGACTGAGACCTACCTTCGCCCTGAATTCGCCAGCACGGCGGTGGTCACCCATACCGGGGGCGCGGAGGCTCTGGCAAAGACGGGTATTACGCTGACCCGTCAGGATCTGCTGTAACAGTTAAGGTATATCCGCCTCCCGAGCGCGCCCACGCCGCAAGAAATTGCGCCTTGGGCCAGATCATAAAACCTCGGGAGGGATCGGCCAGCGCCACTTTGTCCCCCACCACCTCGGTCACCACGCTGAAGTGGGGACCCGTCGGCAGGGAAAGATAAACCAGGCTGGGTAGCGGCAACTGTTCGAGGGATTGCGCATTCAGCCGGTGCACAGATGCATCGGCCCCAACGGCACGCGCCATGCGGGCCAGCTCATACAGGCTGTAACCACGCTCCTTCACCACAGCACGCTGCACCTCTGTCATCGGTAGCACGTTGATCAGCGCCGGCGGCATCACCTCGCGCCCCTGTTGTAGCGTCAACACCGTGGCCAGCGCCGCCACGCCACAATCGAACGTATCGCCTTGCGTAATCGCTTGTAAAGGTGCGCGCACTGGTTGCGTCGCCGCCACTGTGGCGCCAAGGACGCTTGTCAGCAGCAGACTCGTAACAACCCTACGGGCGAGACACGTGACCTGCTCTCTCACGAGATCGAGAGTGACAGCGTTACCGGAGCGCGTTGGCATTAACGCGCCTCGCCCCGCACCCGAGCCCGGCGAGACAACCCCACCACACAGACCACCGCGCCCGCAAAGTAGAGCGTCAATGCCACTCCCCTATCGATGACATCGGGGGCCGCCAGGGTGATAGCCGCCATAACAGCAGCCCAGATCGCCAGCAACGGCACAATCCGCCAGGCAAAATAACGCTCCCTTGCCTGACGCTGGGCCTCATCATCGAGTTTTTTCTGGAGCGCCCGCAAGGGATGCACCGCTTGCTTATCAGGGCGACTCATCAAAGGAAGGCTCCTTATCCGCGTAATACGGCACGTAAACACCCCAATAAAACGTGGCCAGCGTCAGGTCGAAAGTTGCGATGCCCAATACGAGTGGCAATAACCGACCGCGCACCTGGGTTGCCTCGAGAAAGGAGACCGCGGTTGAACGCGCATCAGGGAAAGGTGATTGTGACCACTGCAGGGCGGCAATACCGGTGCCCTGACGGGGTGAAGCGTTATCCGTTGCCGCAGCCGCGGTGGTCGCAGTGCCTTGTAAAACGAGGGCCCCTATCAGGCCGGTAGCGAAAATCCATTTTCTCATCATGAAGCTCCTTATTATTTAACAATTCAATTACCGTCTCGTAGCATAAAGAGACCGTTGCGATAAACGACAGTCCATTCACCCTTGCGATGAGTCTGCCAAGCGGACTATTGCATCGCCACATCACTGGCGAGCACAATCTCGCGGCGGCAAGATTAGATAGCGATTGATAGGAGCACCGAAAATGCAGGTAAGACGAGTCGCCGGGGCATTGGGCGCCGAACTGCAGGCAATTAATTTAAATGACGGCATCGATGGCGCACTAGCGAATGCCCTGCGGGCGCTTCTCAACGAGCATGAGGTGCTGTTCTTCCGCGACCAAGTGATTGAGCCGGTTGCCCAAAAGCAGCTGGCGGCGATATTCGGACCGCTACAGACACACCCCGCCTACAACACGGTTGAAGGGCTACCCGAGGTGATGATTCTGGAGAGCACCGCCGAAAACCCCTCCAAGATCGAAATCTGGCATTCCGACATGACCTTTCGCCAGCACCCGCCCTCGGTCACGGTATTGCGCGGCATGACCATTCCCGAGGTCGGCGGCGACACGCTGTTTGCGAGCATGACCGCCGCCTATCATGGGCTGTCGTCCGGAATGCAGCGCTATCTCGAGGGTCTGATTGCCGTCCACGATTTCAGTCACGGATTCAAGGAAAGTCTGAGTGAACCCGGCGGACGGGAGCGCCTGGCCGACGCCGTTGCGGCTAACCCCCCAGTGCGGCATCCGGTGATACAAACACACCCCGAGACGGGGAAAAAGGTGCTCTTTGTTAACGCGTTGTTCACCACCCATATAGAGGGCTTGCCACCTCTCGAGTCGGCCGAGGTGCTCCAATTTTTGTGGCGTCACGCCACCCTGCCCGAATTCACCTGCCGCTTTAATTGGCAGCCCAACAGCATGGTGATCTGGGACAACCGCAGCACCCAACACAAACCGGTGAATGATTTTTTTCCTGCCACACGACGTCTGCACCGGGTGGTCAGTGAGGGCGATAAACCTTACTAACGCACGCTATCGCGAGCCTGTATCTGCTCGAGATACTGGGACAATTCCCTCTTTACCAACGGCGCGAACAGATACAGCGCAAGAATATTAGGCAGTGCGATCATAAAGGTCATCGCGTCCGAGAAATCCAGCACCGCGCGTAATTCGAGCATGCAGCCCAGGGCAATGAACGCGCAGAAAATCATTTGAAAGATCAGCCCGCGAAGGCGCCCCTCGCCAACCAGGTAGGTCCAACCCTTGAGCCCGTAATAAGACCACGCCAGCGCGCTCGAAAAAGCGAATAGCAGAGCCGCCACCGCGATCACGTAGGGTGCCCAGTCAAAGTGCCAGGCGAAAGCGGCTGAAGTGAGTTCAATACCTGCCAGGCCCGACCCCATCAGGCCCTGAGGAATGGCGGTCGTTAAAATCACCAGTGAACTCAGCGAGCAGATCACCACGGTGTCGATAAAGGGCTCCAGTAATGCCGTAATCCCCTCGGACGCCGGCGCCTCGGTTTTCACCGCCGCATGGGCAATCGACGCCGAGCCGATACCGGCCTCGTTAGAAAAAAGTGCGCGCTGAAAACCGATCACCATGGCGCCCAAAAGCCCGCCCGAGGCGGCTTGCCCGGTGAAAGCCTCCGAGAGCACCAACTGAAGCGCCGCGGGGAGGTGCTCGGCGCTCAACCCGATGACCACCACACTCGCAACGAGATAGAGCAATCCCATTACGGGGACCAGTACAGCGGCGACCTGAGCAATGGAGCGAATACCGCCGATGATGACCGCGGCGATCACACCGGCAAGGACAATACCAAACACCCAGCCTCGATCGGCCAGCCATGATTCCTGACCGCCGGTAATCACCAGCACCTGCGCAAAGGCCTGATTGGACTGGAACATGTTGCCAATACCCAAACAACCAATGACCAGCGCGAGCGCATAAAAACTGCCAAAGCCCTTGCCGAGGCGCGGCCAGCCGCGTTCTCGCCAATAGCTCTCCATATAAAACATAGGACCGCCCGAGACCGATCCATCGGCGTTGTGGCGACGATATTTCACCCCCAGCGTGCACTCCACCAACTTCGTTGACATGGACAACAGCCCGGCGATGAACAACCAGAATGCGGCACCCGGCCCTCCCAGCGAAATCGCCACCGCCACACCACCAATATTGCCTACCCCAACGGTGCCCGACACCGCGGTAGCTACGGCCTTGAAGTGGCTGATTTCACCGGGGGCGTTAGGGTCCGAGAAATCTCCCCGGGCATGGCGAATAGCCAGCCACAGTGCGCGGACGTTAATAAAACGGAGATACAGCGTGAAGAAGAGCGCCGCCACCGAGGTCCAGACCACGATCAGCGGCACCTCGGTGCCCGCCACGGAGACGGCGTAAAACACTACCGAGGACAGCGCCTCGGCAATCGGCCCCAAGTGGGCTTCAACCCACTGATCGGGTGGCAGGCTCATCCGCGGTGCACCGCGTGGGCAAAAACCTCAGGATAGCCATTGAACATTGGCACCTGATCCAGCCAGCCCTTTTCGATCAAGCGCGCGCGAAATGCTGGCAGGTGATAGCAGGGCACGCCCGGGAGGAGATGGTGCTCGAGATGGTAATTCACCCCGTGGGGCGACAATAACCATCGCTGCCAAAAGGGCGCCGTAACGGTCCGGGTATTCATCCGGGGATCCGGGTCGTTAGCGTCTGGCACTGCGGCGTGCTCCGCGATTTGGCGCAACCGAATCACCAACATATAAGACGTCATAAAGGTGAAAAACCACAGCCACCAGGTCCAGCCAATCCCCAAGGCGAGTAACACCAGCGCCAGCGCGGCCTGCACTGCCACTTGTTTGATCAGCAAGAGAGCGTCGGAAACTGTGCCCTGACGCGAGAAATGGGATAACCCGCCTTTAACGGCCCCCGCCACCAACTTAGCGCCCGTCTGACCCGTAAGATCTCGGATCACCTTGCGTTTGAAGCTACGGTCGCCAACGGGATAGGCGCAGTAATTGGGCAGGTCGGGATCGTCAGGTGTTCCCGCCAATCGGTGGTGATTAAGGTGCGCGGTGGCGTAAGTCGGAAGATCGTTGAGCGTGGGCAGTGCACACAGCCATTGCCCCACCCATCGATTGAGGGGTCGATTCGCAAATAGCGTACCGTGACCCGCCTCGTGCATCAGCACCGACAGCCCCAACTGGCGCCCGGGCAACAGCAGCCAGACCAGCAGTATCGTGAGTATGCCCGGGAAAAAACCGGCAATAGCGAGCAGCCCGAGAATGGCCGCCCAGTTTGATACTACCAGCCACGCCGCCTGCCAATCACTGCGCTCCAGGAAGCGCTGGCGGTCCTCGGTGCTGAGCAGCTCCGCATTTTTTAGCATGATCGTATTACCATCAACCGATTATGGGTGATTTGGCGCAGGCTTCAACCGTGTCCTGCTCTGGCGTTTGCAGGCAATTACTGCAGTGGAAAAACCCGCGGCAGCAGGAATAATACGACCGACGAGAATGCCAACGACACCAGCCAGCCAAAGCGCAGGTAATCGCCACGGTTGTAGCCCCCAAGGTTCTGAACCATCAGATTGGTGGTGTAGCCAAAGGGGGTGAGGAATGAGGCACTGCCTCCCAGCGCCACCGCCATCACAAAGGCCATGGGCGCCAAACCAGCGCTAGTCGCGAGCGCATAGCTGAGCGGGAACATCAGCGCCGCTGCCGCGTTATTGGTCATTAACTCGGTCAAGGCGAGAGTGAGCGCGTAGATCATGAGCAGCAGCACAAAAGGCGATACAGCCGCAATCACCGGGGATAAGCTGGCCACCATGGTCGTCATTAATCCTGAATCCATCACGGCCTGGGCGATGGCAAGGGCCGAGGCGACAATCAGCCAAATTTCAAAGGGAAAACGCCGGCGTAGCTCCGCCGCACTGAATAAATCCAGGGCAAGCATCAGGAGCAGCAAAAACATCAAGCCGGTCGCCAGGGTAAACCAGCCAAGGATTGAGCCCGCAATGGCGACCATCAGACCCGCACCCACCACCAAGCTCTTTTTAAGCGGCAAACGATGGTTGGGAATGTCGCCGTCAATAACCAGAAAGTTGCGACTGAGGTTGCCGCGCTTTAAAAAATCGCTGCCCACGGCCAGCATCAAGGAGTCGCCCGCCCGCAGCGCAATATCACCCAGCCGTCCCGAGAGTTGCTCACCGTCGCGTCTAAGGCCTACCACCGCGGCGTCAAAGCGGGATCGAAAATCGCATTGCTTGATGGTTTTCCCCACCACCGCTGCGCCCGGTAACAACACCACCTGGGTCAGATTGCTACCCAACATGCCTTCGTCGAGGGCATAGGATCTGAGACCATGGAATTTATCGAGCATCCCTATCTTTGCCACATCACCCGAGAAGATCAGCCGGTCCCCTGCCGCCAACCGCTCGCTGGGGGTTACCGGGGTCAGCAAGCGGCCTCCGCGCACCAGCTCCACCAGAAACAAATCCCCCAAATCACGCAGTCCGTTTTCGCTGATGGTTTTACCAATTAATTGGGAATCATCATCCACCCTCATCTCAATCAGAAATTCGTTGATCCGCGCCTCGGCCTGATCGACCGCCGGCAGCACACGATGCATCACCAACAGAGCAATCAAACCCGCAAGGGCCGCGGGCAGGGCGACGGGTAAAAAAGCAAAAAATGCAATGCCCTCGCCCGTAATGTCCTCGAGAAAGCTGCTGACAATGAGATTGGTGGAGGTGCCGATAAGCGTGAGCGTTCCACCCAAAATGGCGGCATAGGAGATGGGCAGAAGGATCTGGCTCGGTGGGTGATAGGGGTTTTTACGCAACGCTCCAGACAGCATCGCCACCACCGCCGTATTGTTTACGAAGGCCGAGAACAGCATGGTCAAACCCGACAAATTGAGCAAAGTTCTGGGCAGGGAGCGATTGACGGTGCGCTGTGCCAGATCGATCAACCAAGGCAGGCGCTCGAGGCCGATCGAAACTAAAATCAGGAGAATCAGGGTGATCAATCCTTCATTGGTGGCCTTATCTAGCGCCGTCTGCAAATCGATGCTGCCCACCGCAACGCAGGCCGCCATGGCTGAAGTGAATATCAGCGCAGGGGTGACCCGGCTGAATATCAGCGCAAGGATGAGAGAGACGACAATCAGGGCTGTGAGCAAAGGCTCCATCGGTTATCCGCAACACTCTGTAAGGCGCCCAGAATACGCGCTCTCAAGGTGACACCAAACCCCCAAAATATGGTTATCCTGCCAGTTGAAAGATAAGCTCCGCACAACTGCGCGGGCACGCAGGTACGCGGGTAATAATCCCGCAGGCCATTCTGCGAAAACCATCATCACAATGGGAGATTACGATGCTTGCCTATACCACTCTCGGCGTTGCCGATTTTGAGCGGGCCAAAACGTTTTACGCGGCACTGCTGGATGTTATTGGTGCCGACTATGTCATGGGTAATGAGCGAATTGCCCTGTATGGCAAAGATATGGACAACCCCATGCTGGCGATCTGTATCCCCTACGACGAGCAACTGCCCAGTGCCGGTAACGGCACCATGGTGGCGATCCGCGCCGGTAGCCGAGCCGCTTGTGATGCCATGTACAAAAAGACACTGGCGCTTGGCGCCACCTGCGAATGGCCCACCCGGCAAGCGGATGCCCGACGTGTTTTACGGCGGTTACGTGAGGGATCCCGATGGCAATAAATTATGCTTTTGTCATATGGGTCCCGGTTGATCGCATTTAAAAAATCCAGCTCCAGCTAGAGAACACCGTTATGCGCACCTCCATTAGCCTGACGCTATTGAGCGTTTTAATAGTGGTTTCACTCCAACCCTCCGAAGCAATGGCCCATGCCAAAACCGATGTGATCACCGTTGACAACGGTGATCAGCTGACGGGCGCGATTGATTCGATGACTGCCGGGAAACTGTCGTTGGATACCGACTATGCCGGCACCATCAAAATCAAGTGGCGAGACGTGCATCAGATTGATAGCCGCTATCTGTACGAAGTGCGTCTTGAGGATGGCGAGCGCATCTACGGCCGTTTTTCGCCGTCGGAGATAGCGGGTGATCTTATTTTTTATTCGGGCGGCAGGCAAAGAACGCTCTCCACTCTGGACGTGGTGGAAATCCGTTCGATCGAGGAGCAGCTGGCAGACCAGCTAGACTTTAGCTTGAGCACTACCTTTATTGCTGACCCCAACAGCCGCAAACTGCAGCTGCAAGCCAAGGCCGACTATAACGTCAGGGGCGGACGCACCGGCTTCGATGCGCGCTTCGAAGAAATCAAAACCAAGAACACCGACAGCGAAGGCAACTCTATTAAAGAGACCACCAAAAACTCCAAGCTCACCCTGTATCGAGAGTTCTGGCGGGATCGGGGCAAGGCCACGGGACAGTCGTATCGCGTGCTCAATGCGATCTACTCGTCCAACGAAGCATTGGGGGTTGATCATCGCGGCTCCATCGGTGTCGGTGTGGGCCGTTATTTTATTCAGGCGCTGGGACATGAGTTGAGAATGTCCGCCGGCATACAGGGGGTGCGAGAAACGCGAGCATCCTGTGACGAACAAGTTGCGCCCGAGGAGACCGAAGGTGCAAGTACGCCGGGTAATTCAGGACTTGTCACCTGTAATGACGCCGAGCTGTTTGTCAATCTGCAGTGGCACCTCTACCGCTTCAGTGATCGAGATATGGATATTTCGCTGGTGGGCAATGCCTATCCTTCATTAACTGATACGAAAAGAGTTCGCGGAGATCTGAATTTAGCCCTGAACTGGGAGATATTTGACAATTTCTTCTGGACTATAACTGCCCGCACAGAGGTCGACACCGCAGGAACCCAAGACAACAAATTGTTAAGTAAAAGCGACTACTCGATTAACACCGGGGTCACGTGGAAGTATTGAGGCGGCGCTGAGACCGTAGTGCCCTCCTCTTTTAACAGACTAAGCCTGCGGCGATTACCGCGAGTGAACCTCGCGCTGTGGAAACGGAATGGTAATGCCCTCTGCGTCAAAGCGCTTTTTAACAGCTTTGTTGAGTGCCCAAACCGCTTCCCAGTATTCGTCGGTTTTGGCGTAGGCACGCACCATAAAATCAATTGACGATTCACTGTACTGTTTGAGCCTTACCAATGGTTCAGGGTCATCGAGCCAGCGCTCGTCAGCATCGATCAGCTCCTCCAGAATGCGCTGCACCAGATCCACGTCATCCGAATAACTGACACGATAAATCACATCGGTACGCCGCAACTTCTGGCCCGTCACATTCATAATGACACCACCCCAGATTTTACTGTTAGGGATAATCAACACCTTGTTCTCAACGGTGACAATTGTGGTGTTGACCAGATTCATTTTCAGCACCGTGCCCTCTGCTTCGTCGGCGGCAATAAAATCCCCCGTATCAAACGGCCGATACGCCAAAATCATTGCACCGGCAGCAAAATTGCTCAGAGTATCCTGAAGCGCGAAACCCACAATAAAACCCACCACCCCCAGACCGGCGATCATTGGCGTAACCGAAACACCCACCTGCGCCAGGGCTACCAGTAACCCGATGAGAAAAACCACTGTCCCCGCCATGGAGATGAGGGTTTCCTTAAGCAGTTGAGAGATAGATTGATCCGAGTGCCGTAATGCCCGCTCGGTGAGACGTTTGGAGAGACCCGCCAGCGAGCGTGCGAGGATAAGAATGCCAACGAATAAAATTGCCGAGAGGAAAGTACTGGCACCGTTGGCGCTGAACCATTCGGTCAACCTGTCCTGCGATTCGCCCAACACCACGTTGAGCATCGCGGTATCGACTAAGGACAAGGCCAGGCCACCGCTTTTTTCGATCAGCACGCGGCGCATGGCGAGAGTATCGGCATTCAGACGCTCCAGCATGATGACAACACTGCTGAGCCGCGCAATGGCCAATTCCAGCCGATCTCCTTCAAAGCGCGCCGACTGCACCAGCTCGGAGTCGGTCCCGGCAGCATCCTGTCGTACGGCCAGCAGCTTGAGTGCGTGATGGTGAATATGAATCACTCCCACCAACTCCTCGCCGTAAAGATTTAGCGTTTTAATTACTTTTTCACGCAGTGTCTCATCGCCGATGTCCAAACGCTCGAGCAACAGTGCCTGCTCGGTCGAAAGTCCCAGATAGGACAGCCGATATTTGTCAATTAAATCGGCAAAAGCCTCCTCACTGAGGAGCGGCACACCGGATAACTCGCGCTGGCGATCCAGTGATGCATTCAAGCGCTCTGTGAGGCTTTCGAATCGCTCACCAATCGCTCTTTCAATTTGCCCTTCGCGCAGGCTCATCAGTTGCCTGAGCTTCGCTCTTTCCGGCGCGTCTTCGGGTAGCTTCAGCACGTTCTCCGCGAGCGAGATAATGCTTTTTAGGACCTTGATGGTTTTTTCATCACGACGAACCTCAAGGGTTCTGCGACGGTCGAAGGATTCGGGCAGTGGATAAGATTCAAAGCGCCGCAGCGATTCGACCTGTCTGGCCACTTCCTCAGAGAGTTCAGCGACCGTCATTTGCTCTGGGTTAAAAGCCTCGTCTTCTAGGACATCCTGCCCGAACGACAGCGTGGATCCGATCACCAGCAGACCCACCAGGAGCCAGCGGCCAAGCGCGACCATGTTTCCGTGACAAAGGATGCGCTTCACGGCCTAAGGCCCCCTTCTCCGCGCGGTGACCGAAGCTGCCAAACATTGCAGCGTCTCGACTGTCTGTTGCCAATCCATACAGGGATCGGTAATGCTCATGCCATAAATCAGTTCATCTTTGTTCGTGACGTCCTGACGACCCGCCTCGATAAAACTCTCTAGCATTAACCCGATAATCCGCCGGTCACCCCGTTGTACCTGAGAGGCAATATCCTCGGCCACGGCTCTTTGACGAGAGGGCTGCTTGCGACTGTTGGCATGACTCGCGTCAATCATAATGCTTTCCCGTAACCCGGCCCGCTTCAGCAAAGCACAGGTATCGTCTACCGAAAACATATCATAGTTGGGCTGGGGACCACCGCGCAAAATCAGGTGGCAATCGGGATTGCCCTCGGTTTCAAAAATGGCCGAGTGCCCGCCCTTGGTCACGGATAAAAAGTGATGGGAGTTTTGCGCCGCCCCGATAGCATCCACGGCAATCTGAATATTCCCGCCAGTGCCATTTTTAAAGCCGACCGGGCAAGACAAGCCGCTGGCGAGCTCCCGGTGACTCTGACTCTCTGTTGTTCGCGCACCTATGGCGCCCCAACTGATCAGATCGGCAATATATTGCGGTGATATAAGATCAAGATATTCGGTTGCCGTAGGCAGGCCCAGTGCATTGATATCGAGCAAGAGCTTGCGGGCTCTGTGCAGGCCCTCAGTAATATCAAAGGAGTCATCGAGGTGGGGATCATTAATCAGGCCTTTCCACCCCACTGTCGTGCGCGGCTTTTCAAAGTAAACCCGCATCACTATCAGTAGCTCGTCCGCCAACTGCTCATTAATCGTCTTCAACCGCCCGGCATAGTCCATCGCGGCAACTGGGTCATGGATAGAGCATGGCCCTACCACAACCACGAGGCGATCATCCGATTGGTTCAAGACCGCCTGAATCGCGCTACGCGCACCGGTGACGTGCTGTGCCAGCGCATCACTGGCAGGCATTTCTGTAATCAACGACTCGGGCGTCAGAAGCTCACGTAAATTGCGAATGCGAAGATCATCAATATTGGCTGACATGCAAAAACCTTATACCAAACCTCTAGTTAGCAGGCGCGAAAGCATAACACTGCATGGCACCTAATCTGGGGCCAAGTATTCACCATCGCCCAACAGTTCGTCGACCAACTTACCGATGGTGTTGGGGGTGACCAGGTGCGCTGCGTACCAGGTATGGAGGCAGCGAATTCTGTCGCCCTCAGCGATGCCTCCGATACCCCGTTGATCGAGAGCGGCGCGCATACCTCGCTTAGAGAGAAACTGCGCCTCTTCGACCGTGAGAAAGCCCTCTCTGGCGATCTTATGTTGCTCATGGTCTGCGCGCATGGTTTGTCGCAACGACTCCGACTCATTGACCTGCGCCTGCAGTCGTGCGATCCAGCCCGCGGCTTCGAGCCGGTCGATTCGCAGGGATAATTCTCGACCGATCAACCAGTACAGCGTAGGAAACGGGGTTTCATCCACCACCGATGCAACACGAATTACCAGCGGTTCGCCATCTGCATCGGCAACGGCGACCGCTCTCAGGCCGCGAGGCTCTCGACCCAGCAGCGTTGCGATGCGCGCGCGTTGCGCCATGTCGGGCGCAAATTCGATATTTTTGAGGGCCATTGCACGATATTAACACCGGTCACAATTGACCCCATCGCGGGGTGCGCGTACTGTTCGCCCCGTCAGGTGCCTGCCGATTGATTGATCTGGGCAGGTTAAAAGGGAAGTCCGGTGCGATTCGATCAAGTCCGGCGCTGCCCCCGCAACGGTCATCATTTTGATGAGAGCCCGATACCTGCCTGACCTGAATTCATCATGTGGCGCGGAGGGCGACCATAGGGTGCCTCCGGCGTCACTGGATCTCTCTGGCAGCGCCCGCATCCCTTCCCTCACGCCCCCATGGTGCTCTTTTTCAATAGCCCCGCATCGGGTAAAGAGGCACAACTGTGATCATAAAAGAACGCGCCGGTCGAGCGCACGAGCGGCTGTTAGCCGGTTCGATTCGCTTCAATGCGATCTCGCTCTACGATACCGCACCGATCCTGCATTTTTTTTACACAGTTGGGTTTGGTTTCCGCTGGATTCTTAGCGCGACCCTGTCGGTTCTGATGAGCGGGTTTCTCGCCAGCCTTGCGCGCGCAGAAGCGGGGACGATTGACTCTCCCTCGATCGAGGAAACCGTGATCGTAGCGTCGCGAACACCCGAGCTTCTGGATGAGCTTGGCGTATCAGTCAGCGTGCTGGCCAAAGAGGACATCCGCTCCTTTGGCTACCCTGATCTGGGCTCCTTGCTCGACGCACAGCCTGGGGTGACGGTGACCATGGATGGCGGCTATGGCAAGGCAGCAGCCGTTCGCATCCGCGGAGAGGATGGGTTTCGCACCCGGATCGTGCTCGACGGCATTAATATTGCCGATCCCTCCTCGCCCCAGATAAGCCCTCGTATAGAGCATCTCCTCGGTAGCAGCCTCTCTCGCATCGAGGTGCTGCGGGGACCGCAGGGGCTGCTGTGGGGTGCCGACGCAGGGGGCGTGATTTTGCTGTCTACTACGGATCATGCCGAGGGAAGCGGCGTGGAGGGCTTTTTCGAGGCGGGGGGCGACGATTACTATCTAGGGGCGATCAACGGCGCGCTGATCACCGATAACGTGACCGGCTCTGTGTCCTTGGCCCAATTGGAAACGAGTGGCTTCAACGCCCGCGAAATCGACGCGGTCGACCCAGACCAAGATGGCTACGAGAACAGCACCGCACATGCGGCCCTGCAGACACAGATCAGCCCCTCACTGAGCCTCAATTTGACCGCCACGCGGCTGTCGGGTGAC
>Ga0255783_10001496_pt1 | contig 24841 bp, 18 predicted proteins | sample 011ome_22_FD_179981 | JGI IMG/M metagenome (GOLD analysis project Ga0255783, IMG submission 179981) | Coastal salt marsh microbial communities from the Groves Creek Marsh, Skidaway Island, Georgia - 011507BT metaG (version 2) | ecosystem: Environmental > Aquatic > Marine > Intertidal zone >... | reverse complement strand
TCGCTCGCATCTTCTCTCGTCGTGCACCGAGTGGTCACCACGTGGCCAACCTCGTTCGGGTCGCCCTCGAATCGATAGCTTTCGTATTTCTGTTTGTGTTTTAATGCGTTGAAAAGAGAGAGAGAGGATGATGTGTGTGAGCATATATCTAATGCACAGAGGTAAAATTCAAAACACTTGCCTCATTCCGCATGTCGATTTCCATTTGCCCGTTCCCGACTTCCTGTGAAGTACTCGTCAAGGATTTTTTGTCCAACTGTAAACCTTTCATGAGCTTTTCTGGCTGCGCGGAGGACGAGGATCCTCGTGCGGCCATGTGTGCTCGTGTATAAGGGGTCGCTTTTCAGCGCAAAAGAGAGGGCGAATTTGAGGCGAATTGAGGAAATTTTTTGTCCGTTTGAACTCAGAGTAAGTTTAGGGTTTTATCATTTCTGGAAGCTTCTCACGAGTAAATGAAATGGTAGAGTACACACTACTATATATAAATATTCTTCAATGTCAATGTCAATGTATCTTTTTACGACGACGAAGCGCCGACGGCTTCAGCGTTAGACGCTTCTTGGTGGTAGACTAAATCCGGCGCCACGTCCAAGACGATCGGTCCGCACCGTTCGCACAACTTGGGGTGTTTCTTCGCATCCGTTGTACCCAACGCGTTGGAGTAACACCAACATCGCAAACACTTTTCGCCGGAGGCTTTCGAAGCCGCGGCGAAGAGTTTTCCGGCGCAGGCGTCGGAGTCTCCGGATTTGGAGAATACTTCTTTTGATTCTTCTTCTCTGTCTTCTTTTTTTTCGTAGTCACTCAGAGTTGCACAAAGAGTCACTTCGGAGCAAATGAACATTTCCTTCAGAAAGTGCTCGTTGGTTTTCAAAAAGCGAGAAAACGTTTCGTCTTCGGCGAAGACTTTGATGCTCGTTTCTAAACTCGCGCCGACCAGTTTCGAGTTCCGGGCGTCTTCGATGGCCAAGTTCGCGACGGAACGTAAATCGATCAACGCTTCCCAGTTCTTGGCGTCAGCTTGAGACATGATGCTATTATTATTACTATTTTTCTTCTTCGTAGGCCAACCTTGTAAGAAGACGCTTATTTGCTTGTCCTCTTTGGCAACCGTGTCTCGCGCTAAGAACGCTTCCTCGGCGGTGTGCGGTAAAATCGGCGCCAACGCGGCTAATAAGTTGGTGATTAATTCGTGCACGACTGTTTGCGCGGCGCGACGTTTCGCATCCGACGGGTGACCTAAATATAAGCGATCTTTCGAGACGTCTAAATAGACGTTGCTCAAAAACGTGGTAAACGCGTTGATTTCCGAGTTTACCGCCGCAAAGTTGTAGTTATCGTACGCGATTTCGATTTTCTTCATCGTTTCCTCCAATCGATAGAGGCAGTACTGATCGAAGCCGGGTAATTGGTCGAACGCGATCGCGTGTTCCTTACTTTTGAAATCGTTTTCTACGCCCATTAAAAATCTCAAGGTGCCTCGAATCTTCCGGTAGTTTTCGCTCGTTTGTTTTATGACGTTTGAGCCGATGGAAACGTCCGAGTTGTAATCTGTGCTCGCGACCCATAACCTCAACGTGTCCGCGCCGTAACCAGGTTCGGTTTTTTGGTTCTTCCCACCTTCGATGACGAAATTCGGATCGACGACGTTGCCTTTACTTTTACTCATCTTGTATCCGTTTTCGTCCAAAACGAAGCCGTGCGTTAACAACGTCTTGTACGGCGCTCTCCCGGTCGCGGCGACCGAGGTTAACAAACTCGATTGGAACCAGCCTCGGTGTTGATCGCTGCCTTCTAAATACAAATCGCACGGGGCGTTCATGCCTCTCTCGTTCAAGACGCCGTTCCAAGATGATCCGGAATCAAACCACACGTCCATGGTATCCGTGCCTCTTCGCAAACTCGACGCTTTCGATTTGTGTTCAGACGGGAGTAACTCTTCGATGTCTTTCATAAACCACGCGTCCGTGCCTTCTTTGCGAACGATGTCAGTCACGTGTTTGATGATACTTTCGTCCATCAACACTTCGTTCGTCTCTTCGAAGAAAAAACACGGGATCGGCACGCCCCAGGAGCGTTGGCGAGAAATGCACCAATCCGAGCGACCGGAGACCATGGGACGCATGCGCTTCGAACCGGATTCCGGGATGAATTTCACCGAATCCAACGCCTTCAACGCGTCGTCTCTGAAACCTTCGACCGAGCAAAACCACTGTTCAGTCGCACGAAAAATCGTCGGTTTCTTCGTTCGCCAATCGTACGGGTACTTGTGTTCGTACGGTTCTCGCTTCAACAAAGCGTTCGCGGCTTGTAACTGTTCGATACACTTTTCGTTCCCGTCGCCGAGAACGTTTAAGCCGAACAATTCTGATCCAGCTTCTTCGGTGAAGTTACCCAAATCGTCCACTGGAGAGTGTAACGGTAAGTTATACTTCAAACCGGCGATGTAATCGTCTTGGCCGTGGCCGGGCGCGGTGTGCACCAAGCCGGTACCGGCGTCGGTGGTGATGTAATCGCCACCGACAATCACCGGATTTACTCTGTCTTTAATAGTCGGGTGTTGATACGTCAAGCCTTCCATTTCGGCGCCTAAGAATGGGCCTTCGCCTAACGCAGTCAACGTATCTTCTAAAGTTTCCGATAAACTCGCGACTAAATCGTTCGCGACGACGATCTTCTCCCCTTTGAAATCGCACACTCGGTATTCCAACTTTGGGTTCATGGCCACCGCGGCGTTCGCCGGCATCGTCCACGGCGTCGTCGTCCACACGGCTAACTTTAACGACCCGTCTAGTAAAGTCGATTTCAACGTCTCGTCTTTTATCGCGTTCGCGCCTTCTAAAGTCGCCTCGATCGGAAACGCCACGTACACCGACTGACTCACGTGCACGTCTGGATACTCCAACTCGGCTTCCGCTAACGCGGTTTGCGAACTCGGCGACCAGTGCACGGGTTTCTTCCCTCGATAAATGTGTCCGTTCAAAAACATCTTCCCGAAAACCTCCAACTGGCTCGCCTCGTACGCCGGTTGCAACGTCATGTACGGATTCTCAAACTCGCCCCAAATCCCGTACCTTTGAAACTGTTTCGATTGCCTCTCCACTTGTCCCAATGCGAATTTCGCCGCTTTCTTCCTCAACTTAATCGGCGTCAGATTTTTCCTCACCTCCGGGTCTTCAATCGACTGCAGAACTTTCAACTCGATCGGTAACCCGTGCGTGTCCCACCCGGGTACGTATCGCACCCGCTTCCCTCGCAGCGCTTGGTACCGCGTGATGAAATCTTTCAGAATTTTATTCAACGCGTGCCCGATGTGTAAATCTCCGTTCGCGTACGGTGGTCCGTCGTGTAACGTGAACGATTCTAGATTTCCCGTCGATTCCTCTCGATTCGCGACGTGTTTATACACGTCGTTTTCCAGCCACCATTTTTGCATGAGTGGTTCTTTCTGCACTGAATTCGCTCGCATTTCGAACGTGGTTTGCGGGAGCAAAACCGTCGCCGCGTACGCGTTCGACTCTTTCTTTTTCTCTTTCTTTTTGTTGTCGTTGTTCGCGGTGTTACCACCACCGTTTTTCTTCGGCGTGTTCGCGTCCACGGAGAAGTACACTCGCCTCGCCGTTCTCGTCTTCCCTTTCTGCAAAGACGCCGCAGATCCCCGATGGTGATTCTTAGAGAGGAGGAATGACATCGAAGATCGAGTCGCGGAGAGTGAGAGCGATAACATGTTCAAAAGAGATGCGTATCGAGAGGTTTTAATTGTGTTCTTAAGACGATGAAACGCGACGTTTGCGCGCGTTTATGTGTTCTGTGTGTCGTACACGCGCGGAAGATTAATGTGACGTGTCTCGTGAAGGTTTTATCCAAAAATGGCTCGAGAGGGCAAAAATACACGTTGACGCCTTTTCGCAGGTCTGTCCTCCGGATGTGCTCTATCTATTCTATCGCTTTTGCTTCTCTCTCTTTCTCTCTCTCTCGTCGTCGTCTCGACCACGTATTGAGCGTGTCGTATGTATCCGTCGTAGGTTCTTCTTGGCGCCGCCCTTTTTCTCGCGAGGAGTAGTTTTATACTCGCTCTTCGGCGCGCTTGAAGTACCGAGCGTAAGAAGCGATGTCTTCTTCCTCCAAGTCGTTTTTACGAGGCATTTTCGCCTCTTCGACTTATGTAAGTATTTGAGGCAATCGTCGAGTTTTTGCCAAACTTTGTTCGCAGCGTTTGTTTTTACGCGGCTGATATCTTTCCCTCGTCAGATACTTCAGTCGAAAACTTTCCCTCCTAAGCGTTTACTCCGTCTCACCGCGGCTTTCCTCTTCGCCTTATAATCGTCCCTGAACTTCTCCACCGTCTGATGCCATTCCGAGAGAAGCTGTTTTTGTATATCTCGTTTTCTTCGCACCTCCTCAAAATCCTCGTCTTTTGTTGTATCTCCTCTTGCGCTCCAAGCCGCCGCCCCCCACTCGCGAGACTTCCGCTTCACGCGCTCGAGCTCGCCCGGGAGAAAGAACGCGTCGACGAAAGACATTTTCCCCAATTTCGGTTTCATCGAAAGAGCTTTACTCTTACTTGTCATCAAAGCCTTCTTCTTAATCGGGGTTTTCCTTCTTTCCTCGTCCTCGATTGCAACATTTAAACTCATCGAAGGCTTTGTAGGCGTCCGTTCCTTCTTTGTCTTCTTTTCCTCCTTTTTGTCCTCTTTGACATCATCATCAACTCGTCCGTTTCCGGAAAACAGCTGCCAAGACGGCGGCGACACAGAGACTAAATCTTTGAACGAATACTTCGCGTCCACCTCGTATGAGTTTCCTCCTTTTTTCGCGTCGTTGTCTTCCTTCTTCTTCGTCGTCATCTCTACGCGTTTACTCCGTTTTTCCCGCGCGTTGTCGTAACTGTTTTTTTTCTTTCGCGCGGAAAGATTGAGGAGACGACGGGTACGCGATTTAGAAACGGCGAAAAGAAAACAACACCACGTATCGTTTGCACCTTTCCCGCGCGTCGTTTATGTTCTCGTCGTCGTTTACGTTTACGTTCTTTATGTTTATGTCGCGCACATCTCTCTTTTAAAATGCGGCATAAGTGTACGCGTAAAATATCTTCCGCTTAAGAATACTCTCGTCATCATCGTCATCCGAGAGACAAAATCGAGCAACGAAACAGAGAATCAAATACGATTGGTTTTTCACCGTCCTTCGCGTGCAAGATCTGGTCTTTTCCCCGTTCGCGTTGCACAGAGCGTTTAGAGTAAACGAGCGCAGATTTCTTCATTTTACAGCGCAGACATCATCTCATCAGAGAGAGCGTTTAAGAGAACAGAGAGACATTAAAATGACCGAAGATGAAGACAAATCCGTCATCGGCGTCTTCGGCATGGGCGTCATGGGACAAAACCTCGCCCTGAACGTCGCCTCGAAAAGCTTCAAAGTCTCCTGTTACAACCGAGAGGATGAATTTTCGATGCGGTTGTTCGAAGCGTTGGAGATTGCAAAGAGGGACATTTCAAACGGAGACGATGTACTGCGAGTGTTTAAGGATTTACACATGTTCGTGGAGAGTTTGAAGAAACCAAGGTACGCGTTGTTCTTTTTCGTCGCTCTCTTTTTCGTTGTTCGGTTTGCTGTTCGATGTGAGATGAAATACGTACTGACGCTCGTACATCGACGCGCTCTCGATTTTTAGGCGAATACTGTTATCTATTCCAGCCGGGAAACCAGTGGAGATGACTTTAGAACTCTTAAAACCGTTGTTAGAATCGGACGACGTGATCATCGACGGCGGGAACGAGCACTTTTTGGAAACTCGGAGACGCGAACAGATGTGCGCCGTCGATTGGTTTGCGGAGTGCGGGAAGAAAATTCATTTCGTCGGCATGGGCATTTCCGGCGGCGCGGAAGGCGCGAGACACGGGCCAGCGCTCATGCCCGGAGGCTCAGAATTCGCGTACAACAGTTTAAAGCCAATGTTGGAAGCGATGAGCGCGAAAGCTGGGGAGAAGAACGACGAGCCGTGCGTCACGAGATGCGGGCCGGACGGGTGCGGGCACTACGTGAAAATGGTGCACAACGGCATCGAATACGCGGACATGCAATTTATCGCGGAATCGGTGGTTTTGTTGAGAGACGTGTTAGGTTTTGATAACGAAAAACAATCCATTGCGTTAAAAGAGTGGAACAATGGGGATTTGGAATCGTTTTTGATCGATATCACCGCCAAGTGTTTGAAGAAGAAGGATGACGACGGCGACGACGATTCGTACTTAGCGAACAAAGTGTTAGATAAAGCCGGATCGAAAGGAACCGGGAAGTGGACCGTACAGTTAGCCGCGGACGCTGGTATTGCTATTCCGTGTTGTTCGGCCGCGCTGGAGGCGAGGTATATCTCCGCCGCCATCGACGACCGAGCGAAGTGTTCGGAGATGTACTCGAACAACGCCGAAGACTTAGTATTAGAATCTTCTAAAACCTCCTCCTCCTCCTCAACAACGACAACAACTCTGAATGCAGAGACTTTAGGCAAAGCTTTATATTGCGCGAAAATTATCGCCTACGCGCAAGGTTTATCCCTCATTAAATCCGCCGGGAACGATTACGGGTGGTCCGAGGATTTAAACATTGCAAACATTTGTAAAGTGTGGCGCGGCGGGTGCATCATACGCGCCAAACTGCTCGAAACCATCGTCCGGGCGTTTACCAAAGAACCGTCGTTATCCAACTTACTCTTAGATTCGGAAATTAGTTCGATCGTGAAGAGCAGAGTCGGTGATTTGCGCAAAGTGGTCGTCGAAGCCGCGCAAAGAGGCATCGCCTCGCCGGCGCTGATGAACGCGTTGAGTTACTACGATAACATGAAAACGAAACGAGGGAGCGCGTACATCATTCAAGCGCAACGGGACGCGTTCGGAGCGCACACGTTCGAGAGAGTCGATAAGGAAGGGAAGTTTCACGCCGATTGGTACTAAAAATGATTCGTCGACGAGGTGTAAAAAACGTCTAAAAATAGATTTGGCATCCGCACAAAAATACTTCCGCTCGCGCTTATCACGACTACCATATATATTCGCACTATTATTAAAATAACCACCACCACCACCAACAATTTAATGCTCTCTGCTTCCGCCGTCGACGCGCTCTGGCGCGCGTGTCTCTTCAAACTCTCGAAACTTCTCGCGTTGGACATCCGCCTCGACGACGCTTCAACGTCTTCGTCTTCTCCTGAGGAGGATGTCACCACCATCGAGTCTCCTCCCTCGGACGACGACGACGACGACGAAAACGAGGATGAAAACGACGCGCTATCCGTGTACCTTCGCTACCTTTCCATTCTCCGTGCCTTAAACCTTTGCGAACACTCGTGCGTGCATCCGCAAAAGCACCGATTGATCGATCGATTGATGTCCTGCGTGTATTTTCGAGCAGCGAAAGTACGACTGAAAGGAGAATCCGAATGTTTATTCGACACGGAAACGATGGAAGAAAGATTGCGACACCGAAACGAGACGAAAGAGAACGGTAACATGGTCGTCCCTACGCGGTTTTGGAGGGAAAGGAGAGGGTTTTTGAAAAAGGAGGTCGCATCGGTGATGGAGAAGGTGAACGCGGATGTGACGGCGTCGCGCCCGAGCGAGATGGATTTTGACGCTCCGGACGACGACGGGAGGCAATCGGACGAGACGAATGGTCTCGACGAGGAAGAAGAATTGAATATTGAATCGACAAAAACGGAGGAGACTAACTCGCAAGAAGAGGAGGACGAGGAAACGCGCAAAGGAGAAGCGGAAGAAGGTGTAGGAGTCGTCGCAGAAGAATTAAACGAAGGAGAAGTCAAAGAAGGAAAGAGAGAATCGAGTCTCGCAAAATACGCGGAGGACGAAAAACATCGATTGGCCGTCGTCAACGTGCAAAGACACGCGAGAGGATGTTTGGCGAGGAAAAAGATGAGACGAAAAGTGGAAGATGAATTAGAACGGCTCGGAATGTTGGTTTTGAACAAGGATGATGCGTCGTCGACGAGAACAAAGAAGATGAAGATGAAGATGAACGTTTGCGTTGACTCGAGATCCCGCTCGACCGCTCGAGCCGCGGGATCCGAAGAAGAAGATAAAGATGATGATACAGAAGAAGATATCGAAACCAAAATCGAACTCTTGCGCGAAAAACGACTGCGAGAGTTTGAACAAAATCAACCGCATGTGTACGAACGCACGAAGAAAGCGTTACTGGAAGAGCACGGGAGTAAAATTGAGACGTTTGTTCGCGAGTACCGCGAAACGCACCAAGGCGCGTTGCCCGAATTGAAAGATATACCAATCATCTTTGACGATTCCAACGAACGCAAAAAAGAAGACAAAGATGATGATGATAATGATGATGATGTCACAGAAAACAAGACAGCGAGCGATGAAAATAGAAACAACGCCGAAGACGACCGAAAGTGCGGATTTGAAGCCTTGCGAAAAATACTCGAAGAATCCGAGCGTGCGTTTCCAAGCGCGACGACGACGTCGTCCACATCGAACGACGACGACGCTTTGAATACTCAGGAAATCAACGACAACAGAAGAGAACGAAGAAACACGAGTTTCAGCGAACAGGCGGAGAAAAGAGCGATCGAGAGAGAGGTGTTGAAAGAAGTGTCGATTGAGATCAAAGAAAATGTGAAACTCGCGTTGGAACGGATGCGCCAAGAGGACGACGTAAACGACGCGACGTTGACCACCAAGACGACGAGGAAAGAAGAGGATGGAAATTCGAAATCGACGACCGAAGCGGCAATGAAGATCAAAAGCAGCGCGACAAAGAAGGTAAAGAAGCAGAAGCAGACGAAGAAGAATACGAAGAAAAAGTCAACAAAATGTCCTAAATCCTGCGCCTCCGCCTTGGAGCAAGAAAAAGCGCTGTTCGATTCCATCGACACGTACCCGATGGCGAAGCATCTACTCCAACACAACGTCAAAATCGACTGTTTTTGTTCTTCAGAGCGCGAGAAAAAGTACGACGACGACGATACCGTCGTGAGCAGCAACACATTCATCGCGAGCGGTGCGGACGAGTTCGTGTACTGCGAGGCGGAAGCGCCGGACCGGTCCGTGGACGACCAGAAGCGAGCGATTGAATCGATCAAATCGAACGTCTTGATACCTCTCGGAGCGAGCACATCCAGCGTGTGGTTAGAATCATACGCGCACAATGCGGAGAAACCAAAACATTTGCTCTTCATCGGACCGAGAGGGTGCGGACAGAAACATTTCGCGAAAAATGTCCTCGCGAGGGAGACCGGGAGCGTATTTTTTGACTGCTCGATTGAAAATGTCGTGCGGAGGAGGAGCAAAGAACCGAACGCAACGACTACAGAAGAACACGACGGAAATGATACGGAGGATACAGAACAAGACGACGAGAGCGCATTTTGCGCGGACTTGTTGAAACGAACGTTCCAGTTGGCTAAAAAATGGGCGCCGAGTGTGGTGTACGTCGGCAACATCGAGAACGCGTTCGCGACGGGCAAGAAGAAGAAGACGAAGAAGAAAACAAAGAAGACGAAGGCCAAGAAGGGCAGCGCAAAAGAAGGCAACGAGGAAGAAGGAGAAGAAGACGAGGACAGAAATGTGAGCGAGGAAAATACGGTCGGGAATGGCACATCCGGTGCCGATGGAACACAAGCGGATGCGGCTGTTTCATCAAACGCGAAGACTTCTACTACTCAACAGACTCAAAAAGTCGACCCGAAATCGTTCAAAGCTGGATTAACTGCCGCGTTGAAATCGTTAGAGAAAGAAAACAACAGTTCTTCTCGTCGCGTGTGCGTCGTCGCGTCCATCTCAGACGCATCTCGTTTGACCAAAAAAGACGAGAAATCTGTACTGGGCAAAATCTTTCACCCGAAGGAGACGTTCGCGGCGCCGTTCATGCGTCCATCGCGAGCGGCGAGGTACGACTTGTTGAAAACTTTTTATCGAGAAGTCGTCGACGAGTATTATACCGAGGAATGCAACAACAATACGACGTGTTTGTCATCCTCGAAGAAGTCAACAAAATCAAAATCGCGAATGTTCTCGAAAGTCGTCGCCGACGGCGCTCGCGACGAAGGCGCCGTCTCAGAACTCTCGCACTTCGCGGAGACGTGTAACCGTAAAGTGCTCAAACTTTGCGTTCGAGAAGGTTTCAGGAAAGCCGTGGAGTATATTTCGACGAAATCGATCGTTCAACCGCGCGCGTTCACCGACAGTCAAAGAGCGCTCGTCTGGCGCTTCGCTTCGGAGTCCTTACGAAACCTTCGAGAGACGAATCAGAAAAGAATCGACGAAGAACAAGACGACTTTTACGACGAAAACGAAAACGCAGAAGCAGAATTCTTCTTCGCGAGCGAGAACGAGTCGACCCTTCGCCTGTTTGCTAAGCGCGTGTGTTGTCGTCTTCGTTACTCGTAACACCACCAACAATTTGGATGAACATTTTACATATCGCACACAAAATCGCACTCACACGCTTTCTCTTTCATTCAAAATGCACGCATTGCCTGTAATCAATTCTATTTCGTCGTTCTTTAAAGTTTCAGGTGGTTTTATCACGTAAAACGAACATTAACGCGTCGATGGTGTTCTTCGCTCTCAAACCTCTCGAAGTTTCGTTTCTTTCTCAGAGTTGAAAATCTTCACATTTTGCATCCTTTTGCGCGTCGGACGAAGGTTCTGCGAATACTCTTCGAGAAGAAATCACCCACCATGGAAGAGGACGACGATATCGAGATCAACGAAAACGTGAAACTGTACGAAACACTCAAACGCGCCTGGAACGATGAAAAGAACGCGCCGATCTTGTTGAAATTCAAATCCACTGAAGTTGCGCGTTTCCAAACTTTACTCGCTTCCCGCGAGCGAGAAATCGAAGAGATGGAAAACTCCGCGAACGAATCCGGGGACGGGAACGAAATGCTCTTATCTGCGATCGGGAGAGAGGAGTTGAACAGGGCGAAATACGTGTTGAGGAGTTATTTGAGGACGAGGATTAAGAAAATTCAACAGTTTCCCGTGCACGTGTTGCAACGAGAGCGGGAAGCGGTCAGCGGGAAGGAGTTAGCGTTTACGGAGGAATTAGTCAAGGCGTACGAAGAGCACGCGAAGTCTGTGCTCGCGAATTTTCCGTTGAAAGAGTACCAAAGCGCGTTTATGGAGTTTGGAGAGGAGGAAGTTGGAGAGGAGTCGATGGTGTCGCATCCGAACGAAGCGAATAAGATGGTATTTATTAGAATTTTGGAGGACGTGGGCCCATTCAAATTCGACGACGGCACGGACGAGGGGGACGCGGTTGATTTGAAGAAAGGAAGGATTCTGTTTTGTAAATTTCAGCAGTTCAAAGGGTTGTTAGATAGTAGCGAAGAGGGAGGCACGCCGAGAGCGGAGTTGCTTTGAGAGAGAGTGTAAGATTAAAAGAATAGTATTACTCTGTAAACTTGTTAAAATACATTTAGAATTCTGACACGCGTAAGTTACTCTCCTCCACGTTCGTATCGCCAGTCGGGTGGTGACGAGCGGCAGGTGTTTTTGTCGAGTAACAGATATAATCTCTCTCTCGCTTAATGAACTTAATTCGTCTTCTTCGCCGAGCCTTTACCCTTCGCGGCGGCTTTCGACTTCTTACCGTCGCTGCCGGTTCTTTGCACGACCACGAAGAACAAACTCGCGAACGAAATACCGGTGACCAATCCGGCGCCGTACAAAACGTACACCGCCCCAGCCTTGTGCTTATACACCTGCGCGATCACTTGCAAAGACTCCTCCCAAAACTTCTTCGCTCGAACGAACACACCGGGTTGTTGCAACTTGAAGCTCTCGCCCTTGAACGAAAACTTCCTCGCGTCTTTCTTATTCTCGGACGCCAAATAGTTCCCCAACGCTTCCTTCGTCCTCGCGCCGCCGGAATACGGAAACATCTTCCCGTCTTCAAAGTACATCAACGTCGGGAACGATTTAATCTCAAACTCTTTCGCCACGGACGCTTCCGCTTGCGTCGACGCGTCCACCGAGAACAGTTTCAAATCACTTCGTCCTTCCGATTTCATCTCCGCTGCCAAAGCGTCCCAATCTTTCGCCATCGATTTACAGTGGCCGCACCACGGGGCGTAAAACTTTGCGAAATACTTCTCGTCGGATGGTTTCGCTTGCAGTTGCGCTCGAAAGGCAGTCGGGGTGAGTTCAATCGCTCCATCATCATCACTCGCGGTTGTTTCACTCGTCGTCGTCGTCGTTTCGGCAGCGGAGGAAGCCGAGACCGAACGAAAGACCAAGACGCCAGCGTTGCCTTTATCATCGCTCCGTAAGGAGACGCTCGCGATCGAGAGAACGTACGCGAGGAATTTGATCGAATTTCTCATTTTGAATTGGAAATGTGTTCTGAGTATATGGTTCGTTTCTTTCGCGCGTCGTCGTCGTTGCTTCTTCTTCGCGAATGAACTCGAAGTGGTCGTTGCGTGCACTAAAACCGTGTTTTGTGTGGTATTCAGAGAGTGAGAGAAAAGGGACGTTTTTGTTCGCACGCGGAGGAAAGAGTGCCGCTCTTTGGTGAATGTAAAAATATCTCACAAACGGCTTCTTTAGGGGAAACGCATTTCTCTCTGATCGCATGTCTGCATGTGTGTTTGTATTTTTTTACCACTTTTCGCGTTGAAAGACAGGAAGCGCAGAGAGAGAGAGAGAAGAAGAAACCTTGTTGAGGAGGATATGCCTTCCAAGATGGAGGAGGAGAGCAGTTGTTCTTTGTCTTCTCCGAAACTGCTGTGGGAGGTGATCGTGAAGTGCGACGATATTTGTTTCACTCATGTGCTTCCGAGATTGAATTCGAATGATCTCAAATTCTTGGACAGAGTGAATGGTGAAACGAGAGCGTTGGTGAAGAGATCCTCTCGTGCGGGAGACTTGAAAGAGAAGTTTAAAGTTCAAGAGATGTCGTCGATATCGACTTTGGAAGTCGCGTGGGAGCATAAATCGTTGTGGCCGAGACACTGGACCGAAACATATTTCTGCGTAAAAGTTGCTAAAACGAATAAACTCGAGTTGCTCAAGTGGGCGCGAGAGGAGAAAAAGTGTAAGTGGGATGATAGGACGATTGATGCGGCCGCACGTCAAGGTAATCTGGAAATGGTAAAGTATTGCGTTGCAAATGAGTGTCCTATCGATGAGGACGCGTGTGCATATGCTGCCTCAAACGGTCATCTCGAGTGCCTCAAATACTTACGTGAAGAAGCCAAAGCGCCTTGGGATTTTCTTCCTGCCAATTGGGCGGCTAAAAATGGTCATCTCCACATACTCGAATATCTTGTTGAGCGCAAGTATGATCAATATAACGAAAGTGCGTGTAAGTTGGCAGCCATGAACGGCCACTTAGACTGTTTGAAGTACTTGCACGAAACCGCCAAAGCGCCTTGGAACTCTCACGCCGTACGAAAAGCGCACGAGAACAACCAACCCGAATGTGTACAATACCTCCTCAACAACAACTGTCCTTTACCATTTTTTCCATTTGGTTGGCGATACGAACATGGCGAGTTAGAACGCAGTTCATAAACACATACAAACAAACAAAGCTTTTGAAAACACAGACGTACACTCAGCGCACCAACTCTGAAAGCCGTTTCGGGAGGAAAAATGAAAAAGAGCAGCCCAAAAACCTGAAAAATGGACGAATAGACCACACAGTTGTTTACAACGACAGAGAGAGAGACTCGCACATACGCATATAATAATCACACGCACAGAAAAAGCAGAGACGCAGAGAATACGCACTTACGCTGCACATACCCTTTTCGTCGTCTTTTGAGAGCATTCTATATATATATCAAAGCGAGGATTGAGATTGGATTTTCCCAAACATTATCCAAAAATCAGATACGTCTCAGCGCCTTTTCTATTCAGAAAGAGAGAGAAAGAACGCGAAAGAACAACTCGAGCGATCAGAACATGCGATCGACATCTTTCGCACAAACGAAAACTTCTTGTTCTTCTTCGAACAAGAAAAGTTTTATCATCACAAAAAGAAGACACAAAATTGGAGGCAAAATGCAGACCAAAATGAGACCAAAGAAGGCTGCCACTACTGCCTCGGCGGCGACGAGCGGAGGAGTGCAAACCATCGGCGAAACGTTCAAGAAACTCAAATCGGAAAACAAAATCGCGTTCATTCCTTTCGTCGTCGCCGGGGACCCGAACTTAGAAGCCACGGCGAAAGCTTTGAAGATTTTAGGTGCGTTACTTATGCTCGTCTTTCGTCTTCTTTGTCTTTGTCTTTGTCTTCGACTGACGAAACCACGCTCTTCTCGCTTTCTTTCTTTCTTTTTAATTTCTTTGAAACAACAAACAAAACAGACGCGGCTGGCGCAGATGTCATCGAATTAGGCGTTCCGTATTCCGACCCGTTAGCGGATGGTCCGGTGATTCAAGCCGCGGCGACGAGAGCTTTGGAAAATGGCGCTACGTTAGATAAAGTCATCGCCATGGCGAAGAAAACCATCGATAACGGCAAAGGCGTGAAGGCGCCGATTGTGATGTTTACGTATTTCAATCCGATTTACCAGAGAGGCGTGGAGAAGTTCGTGCAACAAATCGCCGACGCCGGCGCGAGAGGGTTGTTAATTCCAGACGTACCGTTGGAGGAAACGTACGAGACGAGCAAGATTTGCTCGAAATACGGCATCGATTTGGTCTTGCTCTCCACGCCGACGACGCCGACGGAACGCGCTCGGCAAATCGCCTTGAACACCAAAGGCTTCGTCTATTTGGTTTCCGTCACTGGCGTGACTGGGATGCAAACCAACGTCGCCTCGAGAGTCGAAGAGTTAGTCGCGGATTTACGTAAAGTGACCGACGAACCCATCGCGGTTGGTTTCGGAGTCTCCAACGCCGGACACGCCAAGCAAATCGTCAACTGGGGCGCAGACGGCGTCATCGTCGGCTCCGCGTTGGTCAGAGCGTTAGGCGAAGCCGCCTCCGAAGAAGAAGGTTTAAAAGCGTTCGAAGAGAAAGCGAAAGAGATTCGAAGCGGCGCGTGCAGAGATTAAAAATTATAAAAGAGAGAGACCAGAGAGAGAGTAAACGCTTCGCATACGCATCAACATTAATCACATCGATATAATCTTAATAATAATAATAATACTATTAATACAATTCTCACTTATTCTTCTCCAGCCACTCTTTTATTTTGACGTCGTTCTCTGTTTTCGCGGTTCGTCCGTTATCCACGAAAGACAAATAGTCTTTGAAATTTTTCTTCGAATACTCGAGCACTCGTTCTTTCTGTCTTTCCTCTCGTTTCTCTTCGGTTTTTTGTAACAAAGTTTGTACGAATGCATTCGACTCCGTTTGCTCGTTCGCTTCCAACGCGTGCGCATTAATCGAAGAGGTGGAGAGAAGGACGAGGACTGTTTGAACGAGGACGAGGACACTTTTCAGGATTTTGTTGTCGTTGTTACTGTTACTGGTGTTCCTTTTTCTAAACATCTTCGTTTCCGTTCTTTCCCCGCCGGCAACGCATGTGGGTTTTTCAGTATTACTTTTGTTTTGCGTTGAAAACGATGACGATTCATCTAAAACGGAGAAAGACGGAAAGGCGCGAAAAGATGAATGCGCTCTGATGATCCTCTGACGTCGTTTTTGAACGACAACAGGAGTAGGAGTACCGACGGAGGAGAACAGTAAAGAGGACATTTGTGTGTGTTGTAATGGAGCAAATGCAAGGAAAAGATTCCCCTACCTTTAATGTGGATGGTATCGATGCAAATGTGACCGATGCATGTCAAAAGATGTCCACAAAATCAATTAATTATGGCAGTATGAACAGATTATGTACGAATACTAGGTTATTTACGCGTTACATATATGTACCATATACTACATCGTTGCTTTTCCGTTACATAAATAGTATTCGCTTTCCAGACTACGCTGCGCTACTGTAAGACAAAACTCTTTTCTTCTTTTCCTTCTCTATCTCCTCAAAAAACGCTTTGACATCATCATCGTTCGCAAAACTCTACTTACTACTACTTCAAGGCGCCGGCGCCTTCCATCATGCACAAATAGCAGACGCTGATGACGAGCGAAATCCACATGGCCGGGAACCCGATTTTGAAAAACTGACCAAACGTGACGTGGAATCCAGCCTCGTGGGCGATACCAGCCATGACGATGTTCGCGCTCGCGCCGATGAGGGTACCCATGCCCCCGAAATCAGCCCCGAAACATAACGCCCATCCTAAACCTTTGATGTGGACGCCTTCGACGTTTTCGGCGATTTGGACGATGACGGGTAACATGGTGGTCGTGAACGGGATGTTGTCGACGAACGCGGACGCGACGGCGGCGACGATTTGGACGAGGACGATAGCGACTTGCGAGCGCTTTTCGACTGGGACCATTTCGATTAACGCCGAAAGCGCGTCGGAGATTTCTCGCAATAAGCCGAGTTCGGCGACGCCTTCGGTGAAGACGAACAAGCCGGCGAAGAATAAGAGCGAATCCCATTCGACTTTTTCCAGAGCGTGTTCGAAATCGTGTTCTGGACCGGTTAAGAGCACCGCGATTGCGCCGAATAACGCGGCATAAGACGGCGAAAAGTGAATCACCGGGTGTAAAAAGAACAAGACTATGACAAAACACAAGACGATGCCGGATCGAATCAATAAAGGCATGTCTCGAATCGGATAGTCTCTTTTCATTTTCTCTAAATCCACCACCAACTTTTGGGAGTAAAACTCTTTCCCGTAGTGCCATCGGACGAAGACTAAAACAACCGGGACGGTTAAAACGACGCCCGGGGCCATAATTTGTAAGAAATCGTTAAAATCGATGTACTCTTTTAAAGCGTTTCCGACGATGATGTTTGGTGGATCGCCAATCATAGTCGCCGCGCCGCCAATGTTACCGAACAAAGCCAACGGAAGTAATAAAGGTCTCGGATCAATTTTCAACGCTTTGCATAAGGAAATAATCACCGGCGCTAATAAAAGCATCGTCGTCACGTTGTCCAAAAACGCAGACAAAATGCAATCGAAGAGCATGAGCATCCACGTCAAGCGCCACATGTCGCATCTCGATAACTCGATTAAACGAACCGAGAGGAATTCAAACACCCCGGATCGCGCGAGCAACGCGACGATAACCATCATCCCCCAAAGCAACGCCAACGTTTCGTGGTCCATCCACTGGATAATTTTCGCCACGGATGGGAATCGGTGTTCCAATGCCAAGACGTACAAGACCGCGGCGGCGCCGAGAAAAGCAACCAACGTTCGGTGGATGACTTCGACGATGATTAAACCAAACACGCCGATTAACAAGACCAACGCGATCCATTGTTGCCCGATGCCTACCAAGCCAACATCTCGTATCGTTGCTCGAACGGAGACGTTTTCGGGACAGTTTGTGCTGACGGTGATGTACACGTCGCCGTTCGATTTCTTATAGTTGCTGAGAATGGTGTAGGACATTTTTTCAACCGACGGTCCGGGCCCGCCAGCCGAGGCCGAAAGTAACGCCCTTCGATATCCCCCACTGTTATTGTTGTGGTTCACTCCTTCTTCTTCTTCTTCTCCTTCTCTGTGCGCACCCGTCGGATCATCGGAGCTTCCTAAATCGTGCAACTGTATGTCTGCCAAGGCGGCTAAAACGACGTCGCCTTGTCGTATTTGCGAGTGCAAATAATACACCGGAACATCCGTCGTGTGATGCGCGTGACACTCGCTCGCGCCCATTTTCACCTCCATCATCCCTTTACTCGCGTGCGATATGTGTTTCTTCGAGATCTCCGCGTGTTCGTGCAACTCGACGATTTCGTGCGACAACGCCGGCGCGACCAACAACACGTAGTCTTCCTCGTACTGTTTCACGAACACCGTCGTGCAACACAACAAAACCAACGCGATGCCGGTTAAAATAGCCATGACGATCAACTTCTTCTTCGATTTGACTTTCAGCTTCCTCGGCGTGAACTTCGCGTATAAATCTTCGCCGGCTTCGGATTCGCCTTTTTCCGATCGCCCGTCTTCGCCGCCACCAAACGCTCCTCTCAATAACTCGTATCGATTGACTCTTCCCATGGCGACTTTTTTTCTCGAGAGTAAACCTTCCGATCGATGAATGCGCGTGATGTTATCTTTGATCAACTCCAACCCTTTACCGAGCCTGGTTGGTAACGACCCCAACGTCGCCTCTTTCGTCTTCAACGCGTCCGAGATTAACAGCAAATCCTCCGTCGTGCGTTGCACCGATCGTAACGCTAAGCGTCTCTGACCTTGGTCCAAAACTTCGTCCACCTCTTTCGCATTTTTCTTCTTCTTCGTCGTTCCATCTGGCGCCATCACCATCAATTCCTCGCCTTCTTTAATCGTCGTCGATTTTGACTTTTTCGTTTTCGTCTTTTTATCCAACGACGGATCGTCTCGCATGTGCCGAATCTCCTCGGCTAAGAATTTACTCGACGCTCCGGATAACGTGTTCGCGTGTTGTAAATTCGTCGCGCTGCTCTTGTTCTTTTCGTTGTTGTTGTTGTTGTTGCTATTATTATTATTATTATTATTATTATTACTGAGCTGCTCTTTGTTCTTGTTCATCGTGTACTCCCGGAGCATTTGCTTGTGCTGCGGCGACAACGACGGACTGCTCGATCGCTCCATCCCCGCCGGCGAAGAAGAATTATTCCCCGAGGCATTCGCCGTCCCGAAAATCTGCGCCAAAGACGGCGCGTGCTTTATCCCACCACCACCGCCGCCATTACCACTCGCGTTGTTGTTGTTGTTATTGTTCCCGTGACTCCCGCTCTCCTCCTCTACCTTTTGCTGCTGATATAAATACTCGTCTCTTCCTCCCGCTCCGGACACCACTTTCGCGTCCCGTATTAAATCCGTCTCCGCCGCCAGCGTCTGCGCACTTTCCATGGTTAACGTCCCCCCGGGCGTGGTTTCCGGACTTTGCGTATCCTCCAGACCTTGAAACAATTGGTGTCTGCTCAGTTCTCGTTTCAATCGTTTCCCGGAGAGGCCGGTTAATGTCAGCGCGTGGTGTTCGTTAAACTCGAACTCCTCCTCTTCCTCTTCCTCTTTTAAAGCATCTTCGTCGTCATCTTTCAAATCATCGTCGTTTTCTGTCGTTGATTTCCTTAAACGCGGTCGTGCGCTGTCCACGGATGCTTTTCGCGCGGAGGAGAGCTTTTTTAAGTCATCGAACGACCCGCCCATGTCTCAGATGTGCTCCGTATGCAGTCACGACGCTTACCAACTTTACGGATAAAATCCCGAACAGAACAGTCCTAAAAGAAGGTTTACGAAAGAAAAGAGGACACTTTGATGAGCGCGTTTCGGAGCAGAAACCCACGGAAAGCGCAGAGGAGAGCAAAGAGACTGTCTTTTCGGTCGCTTTTCTCGCGCGTTTTTCGGTGGATGCGTCTTCTTTTCGAAGCGTTTATGTGTACATACGAATGGCGAATTTTGCGGCACTTTTCTCCCCCTTAAAAGTCCTTTTACAGCATCGAAAGAGAGCAGGGGTGCATAAAAAGCTCCGATTGTGACGATATCTGGAGAAGGAGTCGCGATGATGACGAGAGGGAGGAAGAGGAAGGTTGGGCAGAGAGATTCTTTGTGGGATTTGATCGTGAAGTGCGACGATGTGTGTTTCACACACGTGCTTCCGAGATTGAATTCGACGGATTTGAAATTCTTGCACCTGGTGAATGGTGAAACGAGAAAGTTGGTGAAGAGATCCTCTCGCGAGGAAGAGTTGAAAAAGAAGTTTAAAGTTGAAGAGATGTCGTCGATATCGACGTTGGAGATTGCGTGGGAGCATAAATCGTTGTGGCCGAGTTGGTTGGACGAACCATTTTTCTGCATGAAAGTTGCTCTCACGAATAAACTCGAGTTACTCAAGTGGGCGCGAGAGGAGAAAAAGTGTGAGTGGGATGATAAGACGATTAATATGGCCGCAGAACAAGGTAATCTGGAAATGGTAAAGTATTGCGTTGCAAATGAGTGTCCTATCGGTGTGAGTGCGTGTGCACATGCTGCCTTAAAAGGTCATCTCGAGTGCCTCAAATACTTACGCGAAGAAGTCGAAGCGCCTTGGAATCGAGGAACTGCCTCAATGGCGGCTTTAAATGGTCATCTCCACATACTCGAATACCTTGTTGAGCGAAAGTATGATAAATATGGCGTGTGTGCGTGTATGTTGGCAGCCGAGTCCGGCCACTTGGACTGTTTGAAGTACTTACACGAAACCGCCAAAGCGCCTTGGGGCTCTGAGGCCGTACGATTAGCGCACAAGAACAACCAAACCGAATGTGTACAATACCTCCTCGACAATAACTGCCCTTTACCATCGGGTTGGCGATACGAAGGAGGAGCGTTACACACGAATTAGAATATTATTATCATCATCATCATCATCATCATCATCATCATCATCATCAGTTGTAATAACAGAAAGAGAGAGACAGAGAAAAATTTAATTAGGTAAAAAAAAGCATCAACTCTCTTTCGTCACACAAAAGAGAGAACAGAAGTGAAGGTGTTATTCGTGTTGAGGAGCACACATTTACACGCGTACGCACACTCACAGAGTTTAGAGTTTAGAGAGTAAAAAAGCAATTTCTTCAAGAACATGAGCGCTCCTTCTTCCTCTGCACATCATCCTAATCGAATCCCCATCCTGTTGGGAAAAATGCACATCCACCTAACCTCCAATAAGAAATCCTTCTTCATCTTCCTCTCCATCGGAACGATCGCATCCATCGGAATATCCTGCGCAGCCGAAGAGTACATCTTAAAAAGAATAGAAGGGTTCCACCACTATTGGTTTCTGGCGTTGTTTGAGCTCGTGGTGTTTAGTGTGATGACGTTTGTTTGGATGATGATTACGACGGATAACGAGGGAAATGGTGATGTGAAAGACTTTGGGAGCAACACCGACGGTGTTGAAGATGTTTTGAAAAGTACTGCTACTCCTACGAAGAAGAAGAAGAGTAGTTCTTTTATGCACCACGAGTATTATTCGAGGATAGTGCCGCCGTTGAAAGCACCGATACACTTATACGTCGCCTCGGCATCTTTGATTGGGATATACACTTCCCTCGGGAAAGTCTCGTACAAATACATCAACTACGCCACGGGGACGGTGTTGAAATCGAGCAAACTGATACCGGTGATTCTCCTCTCCTCGGTGTGGCTGAAACGAACGTACCACTGGTTGGACTATTTAGCGTGCGTTTTGTTAGTGATCGCGTCGTGTTTTTTCGCGTTAGGGGAACACGAAGGGAACAAACAGTTAGACGCGGAAGATCCCACGTTGTACGCGTTTGGGTTTTTTCTGTCCTTCTTTTGCGTGTGCGTCGGCGCGGTGCAGTCGAACGTGGTGGATAAGGCGTTGAGAGATTACGAGGCGACGGTATCGGAGAACATGTTGATGACGAATTCGATTGGAGCTTTGTTAGTGTTCGTGGTGGTTTTAGTCAAAGAACCGGACGCGTTTGCGTTTTTCTTTGGCGATTGGTTTTATTTAAGTTTGATCGCGTTTCGATCGATCGTGTTTTGGCTCGGCGCGGTGTTTTACACGACGCTGGTGAAGCATTTCGGCGCGGTACCAGCGGTGGCGATTACCACGTGCAGGAAAGTTTTGACCGTTATATCCTCGTTCGTGTTCTTTTCCAGCGATAAACCGTTTGGCGTGACGTATTTTGTCGCTCTGGTGTTTTTCTCTGGCGCCGTGGCGTGCGAATTTTTCAAGCATAACACTAAGACGAAGAGTCAACAGTTGGAAATGGCAAGGAAGGACTCGGACGTTGAGAAAGTATCGGATAGGAGTACTTAGTTGAAAGATAGTAATAGTAATAGTGATAGTAGTAGTAAAGTGATGATGATGTTGTAGTACCGCACGGTGGTATTCGAGATGATGATTTTGTAAATGTACAAAAGAAACGTTAAAACCGTCTAAAAGTCTTAAAACTCTTCTCCTTCGCAACCATCGATGATTTCCCAATCGTCTTCGTCCTCTTCCTCTCCTCTTTTGTTGTTTTCCGTTCGTTTCGAACTGCTGCTATTCATACTGCTATTCATTTTCTTCTTCGACAACACTTTTTTGGTAACCACCGTAATCAAAGGCGTCGATCCGCTCTCGCGTTCAATATTCGTCAAAACATCCACGAACGCGTCCAAGGAGGAGGAAGATGCATTATTCATCTCGTCGTAATTAGTATCGTTACCTACTAAAAATCCAACGACTAAGCTCGGATCGAGCGCGTGAAACGGCGTGTATAAAATGCCGTGTTCCGAAGCGCTTCCGAAAAAGGAACGATAATACGCAGATTCCGTCGATTCGTCTCGCGAACGCTCGCGAGGTGACACGTACGCTTTCGCGACGTGTGGGTCGAGATATATTGCTCTTGTCTCTTCTTCTTCTTCTTCTTCTTCAGCTTCTTCTTCCTCCTCTTCTTCTTCCTCCTTCTCTCCCCCGCTATAACTATCACTACTCTTCTTACCGCTCGTAAACCCGACGATGTAATACGACGCGGTCTTCTTCCCTCCGACGATACCTACGCACTCGCGCACGCTTAGAAATTTCTGTAACGATTTCACGTATTCAGGATTAATCGCGTCGCTCGCGCCGCATCGTAAAGGTACTAAAATCAAAACGTCTTTGTCCGCGTGCGTTTTCATTTCCTCTCGAACTCTTTCCGGGTAAAACTCAGGCACGCCTCCGCCGCACCCGTCGCCGAGAATGAGACAACGAACGTTTTGAAAAGAATCCAACCTATTCATCATTTTCCCGTATCGTTTACAAATCTCGGACGGTGCCATCCACTGACCGGGGCACAACGCATTCTCGTCCTCGTCTCCTTCGTATACTCTTCTCAACCCGAATACATTCTTTGTCTTCTTCTTCTTCTTCTCCTTTTTATCCTCGTTTTCATCGTCATCGTTATCGTCCGAAAACATATCCACAATCTCCTTCTTCCTCTTAAACTCCTCTCCCTCCTCCTCCTCCTCGCTTACATCTTCTTCGCTTCTCCTTAAACTCCTCCGCCTAAATCTTCGCGCTCGAGCGCTCCTCATCAACGCTTCCCCGAACAGCATCTGCGCGCTCCTCAGCGTGCACCCCCACCCGCAATCCGTGGTGTACCCGCCCACTTGGTTCGCCACGAAGTCTATGGACTTCATTTTCATCGTCGTCGTTTCTTTCGTATTCGTGGTAGTATTCGTATTATTCGTAAAGAGGAACATTTTTTTGCTCTCGATGGGTGGAAATTCCGAGACGTAGGAGCTGAAAAAGAACGCATCCACGCGACTGATGAGTCGATCGAACGCGGTCATTCTCTCGCCTAAAATCACAACGACTGTGTTTCTGACGTCTCTGTTGCTCTCGTCGTGTATTCGTCTCGAAAATATCGAGTTTTTCATCGCGTACATTCGTTTCGAGAATTGGAGTTTTTTATACGACACGAAGGACTTTTGCAGAACTTTCCAAAGCGGATTTGTTCTGTTCTCTGATGCATCATCTTCGCTCGAAAACAACGCCATTACGTGTATATGTATATGCACCACCGGGTTTTCTTCTTTTCTTTTTAATATACGAATAATAAGCGCGACGAATACGCGTGTATTTATGCGCGTGTTTAAACGGTTTTTGGGAGAGATTTTTCAGTATTTAGGGGAAAATATTTCTCGCATGTGACATTTGTATACACCACAGAAAGACACGCACAGAAAGAGAGAGAGAAGAATAAACCTTGTCGGGGAGGAGAGGATATACTTATTCCGCGATGGAAGGGAAGAGCAGTTGTTCTTCTTTGTCTTCTTTGTGGGAGGTGATCGTGAAGTGCGACGATATTTGTTTCACTCATATCATTCCGAGATTGAATCAAACTGATCTCAAATTCTTGTACGAGGTGAATACGGAGACGAGAAAGTTGATTAAAAGATCAACTCGTGCAAGAGATTTGAAGAAGAGGTTTAAGGTCGAAGAGATGTCCTCGATATCGACTTTGGAGTTTATGTGGGAGAAGAAATCGTTGTGGCCGAGTTGGTTGACGTACGAAACATATTTCTGCAAGCGAGTTGCTGAAACGAATAAACTCGAGTTGCTCAAGTGGGCGCGAGAGGAGAAAAAGTGTGAGTGGGATGAAGGGACGATTAATGTGGCCGCAGAACATGGTAATCTGGAAATGGTGAAGTATTGCGTGGCAAAGAAGTGTCCCATCGATTGGTACGCGTGTGCACGTGCTGCCTTAAACGGTCATCTCGAGTGCCTCAAATACTTACGCGAAGAAGCCAAAGCGCCTTGGGATTCGGTAACTCCCTCTTGGGCGGCTCAAAATGGTCATCTTCACATACTCGAATATCTTGTTGAGCGTAAATTTGTTCAATTTAGCGAAGGTGCGTGTGTATTGGCAGCCAAAGAAGGCCACTTAGACTGTTTGAAGTACTTACACGAAACCGCCAAAGCGCCTTGGGGCTATTGGAGCGTTCAAGAAGCTCACAAGAACAAACACACCGAATGTGTACAATACCTCCTCGACAACAACTGCCCATTACCACCTGGTTGGCGATACGAACGTGGAGCGTCATACACGAATTAAAATCATCATCATCATCATCATCATCATCATAAGTTGTAACATCAGAAAGAGACACAGAGAGACACACGAAGCGCACATCACCCTAAATTAGAGGAAATATCTCTCCTTTTTCCTTTGCTTTCCTTTTCCCCATACATAACTAAACTATCCACGATGCTCATCATCACCGCTTTACTCCTTTCTCTCTTCACCGCATCTCCTCTCGACACGCAGGCGAGACCGACGGAGTATTACTACAACACGT
>Ga0255783_10001466_pt1 | contig 25100 bp, 42 predicted proteins | sample 011ome_22_FD_179981 | JGI IMG/M metagenome (GOLD analysis project Ga0255783, IMG submission 179981) | Coastal salt marsh microbial communities from the Groves Creek Marsh, Skidaway Island, Georgia - 011507BT metaG (version 2) | ecosystem: Environmental > Aquatic > Marine > Intertidal zone >... | reverse complement strand
CGATCTTCTGCAAAACAGTCAAATCGACGCACTCCAAAAGGTTGTCGAACTAAATACTGACTTCAGAAATAATTGGGCGCCGCCGTCAGAGGTTCAGCAGTCGGTTAGGGATAACCACGCTCAAGAAATTCGTTTGAATTACATTGAAGACAAGTTGAAGGAGCTGGATCGTGATTGACAAGCTTATAGGGCCTGTTACGGGCCTTCTAGACAAGTTTATTGAGGACAAGGACCAGAAGGCACTCCTAGCGCACGAAGTTGCTACAATGGCTAAAAACCACGCTAGAGAACTGTCACGCGAACAGTTGGAGGTGAACAAGGTTGAGGCGGCTCATAAGTCTTTGTTTGTATCTGGTTGGCGTCCTGCTGTTGGCTGGGTTTGTGTACTTGGTATGTTTGGAAACTTCATTACTATACCCCTTGCAAACTTTGTACTCGCACTTGCCGGGTCCGAGATTGAAGTGCCCCTGATACCTCTGGAGACCATGATGCCGGTTTTGTTGGGCATGTTGGGCCTTGGAGGGATGCGGACCTTTGAAAAGCATTCAGGGGTTAATCGGAACAAATGAAGCTTCGATATTTTAAAAATGACCTGTCAGAGTTTGCCTGCAAAGAAACCGGCAACAACCTGATCCAAGAATCGTTTGTACACGCCCTAGATGACCTCAGAGACGCTTGCGGCTTTCCGTTCGTAATAACGTCAGGGTATCGAGATCCTAGCCACAGCGCCGAAATAAACAAGTCTCAGCCCGGTCAGCACTGCCTCGGGATTGCGGCGGATATTGCGGTTAGCGGTGGAGCGCAGAGGTTTATCATTGTTAAACATGCGCTCGCAATGGGATTTTCAGGGGTGGGCACTGCCAAGACTTTTATTCATGTTGACATGCGTCAGACAACGCCTATGCACTGGCGTTATTCTTGACCTCTTCTAGAATTTTTTCGAGCGTGTGCAGTATGTCGTGCTGAGTTTCTGCCAACTCGACTAAACGCTCGAAATCGTGTTCATCAATCTCAATGGTAATTTTACTCATAGCAGCATCGCTCCGATGATGAATCCTAAAGAGAATGATGTGATTATAGCCCAGCCGGTAAAAATACCCTTATCAAAATCACGCAGCCTAGATTTTATTTGATTTAACGTCATCGCTTTTTCCTTTTTTATTAAACTCTCGGACCCGGCTTTCGTCTTCTGGGTGAATCCACAGGGTTATTTGTTTCAACCCAGCGGCTCGCATTTTTTCTTTAAACGCAGCCTGACGTTCGGCGTTTGTTGTTGTCATGACTTATTCTCGCATGGTTTTGTTTCTTTGAAGTCCGGCCAAGCTTTGGCAACACAGACGTTGTATTTGTACTCACGCTCCTGACGCAGCTGCTCTTCGTAGTCTGCGTTACCCGCCCAGCTCAGCAGCCAGATGAATAAAATGCAAAAAACTAAAGCGATGAATTTTTTGATCGTGTTCACTTTGTCTCCTTGGCTTGCTTGCGAAGTTCATTTAGAACGTCTTCCCAGATCTGAGAGAGGTACGGATCGAGACCTTGATGACGGACATCCTGAAGGATGATGATTGCTGTTTGCAGTTCAACTTTGGTCGGCTTCATTGTTCCTCCTAGCGGCCTAAGCCGCTTTTGTCTCGTGCACTTTAACTTTTACAGAATCACGCTCCACACCGTTCTCCCAGTCCCATGTTGCGATCAAAGTCTCCTCTGAACCCCATACTGGAATGCTAAGATCAACATTAATAACCTTGCCAACTCTTCGTTCAACATAACCAGATGCTCGCATTCCGTCGTGGTCATAAGCGCCGGTTTTTACCCAACCTCCTTTGGAGACCTTTTGCCACCGGAGAAAACCTTTTAGCTGGCCCTTGCGCTTACCTCTAACGTAACGCGGTAAAGCGTCAACAACATCGTCCCCAAAATAACGGCGAGCCATGCCTTCAATAAACTCCGAAGACATGTACCCGTTTCTGTAATCAATGTTCGCTCTTATTGTCATTGCTCTCTCCTTGCTGTTTGATTAAGAGTTGATCCACTCGTCATATGTTTTGAGTGGTGCACCAGTGGTGATGTCGATACCGTTACCATCGTCGGCGCAGCCAAGGTAGATCTGATACTCGGAGTCATTACTGCCCCGAGCTTGTGTTTGCCAAAAAATCTCTTGCTTAAGTTCCATTTGTATTTCCTTGCTGTTTAAAATTACATTAACCTCAACCACAAAAGAAGTATCGCATGTTACTGGTAACAATGGAAGGGGTTAAACGAAATTAATTGCAAAAAAAAGGCGCCAAAAAAGGCGCCTGCTTAGCACAAGCCTGTCACTTAAACAGGCGTTTGAACCAAGGCATCCATTCTTTTTCGTTCATGACATTTTCGAAACTTGGCTCTGGATCTCCATTCTTCCGAGGTCGGTACGATCGATAACTCAACTGCTGGCGCATTCGATATATCTTGTTAGAAATTGCCTTTTCGTTTCGGTCCAATTTCTCAGCGATCTCAGAGGTTGATGCGCCACGCTCACACATAGTTAGCAGGCGATTAATTTCTTTGATAGTCCAGTGTTTAGATTCTTTTTTCATAACTGCTCCTTGCTGTTTCACGTGGAACTTTAAATAATTTTAACTCTGTCAATTGGAAAGTGTGCCATTGGCTCTAGGTCAGCCGGATCGTTACGATCCACCCTGCCGGTAAAGCTTATGTGCGATGGGTTTTCTAACAACAGCCACCCGGTACAGTCATCCCATTCAACAGCGAAGATTGTTTTTTTTCCGATCATGTTTAACTGTCTTGCCGCGTTTAGCTTGTGAAGCGCAACAAAGATGTCTGGGTACTGGCTCATTTTGTTGCGGCGACGTTTGACCTCAACAAATCCAGCAATCTCTTTACCCCTGATCGCAGCAAAATCTAAAACGTAGCTTGCAGGCAGCTTCCTGAAATCTGAAAACTCGAGGGCCGTGGCGACCCTCTCCATGATCTTGACCTCTGCCTGACGGTCATCTTCCTGCTCATATCTTGGCCTTATCAAAACGGAATATCATCGTCGAAGTTGTCATCAACGGGCAACTGTTCTGGTAACTGCTCTGCTGGCTTTTCTTGACGCTGGTAGGTGTCAACTTCAGCGTAATAGTTGCCAGACCGGGCCTCCTTCATCTGCACCTTTATCTTGTCACCAGACTGAGTTGCGAGCCATGCAAGCATCTCTGCCTTGTTGATCACAATGTTGGCCTTGACGAAGTCAGGCGCTCGCTCGTCGGGCTTGTACACACGCAGACCATCCACCCAAATTTTATCCTGTTGCATTTTCTTTCTCCTCGCCGAAATAGGCTATTCTGAATTCTGGTGACTTGATTATTTTGACCTGCGGAACGGTAAAGCATCCGCCCTTGGTAGGTGCTCGCCAAATGCTTTTAACTTCATCTTCTGAAAGTTCAAAAAACGCTTGAGCTGCTTGTTTCATACCTTCTGGCGTACCGTCGTCAATGCCTTCTATAACTGCGTTTATCGAATCGCGCAGCTCGTCACAGGCAGCGTTGTACGCCTTTAAATCGTCAGCCTTATGATCGATCGTTTTTACATTGCCGGCCAAACTGTTGCCGTCATCATCTTCCTGAGCGACGTTGGCGAATGCGCTTAGAGAATACCGGCGAAGGTAGGTGATCAAAGATCCGGCAGCTTGTGCGGGATTCTTGGCGTTGGGATCAATCGCCATAGATATGTGCTCAGACATCCACTGACCGGATGTATGCACTAAGGTAGTGGTAACGCATAGGTTTCCGGAATCGTCTGTTGACGGGGCTTGTATGACGGCTATTCCTGCCTCAGTGAAAGCAGGTCGGCAAACATCTATCACACCGGCTAGGTCCGCGTACTTCGACTTGAAAAAATCGTTTTTCACAGACTTGGTTGGGTTCTGGATAAGACCTTGGGCAACCACCAATGCAGTTGCCAGTTCGTTAATTTGTTCGCTCATCTTCATGCGTATGCTCCTTCAATTTCATAGAAATCTTCAAAATCCTGCTGGGTGGTATCAAATTTAAATTTGAAATCTGCTGGTATACCAGAGTAGCCCCAGTGATAGTCGATGTAATCGTCACAGATTGGGAATCCGTTGCCGGTTAGATCGTCTAGCGACCATTCAATCCACTGGAAGAACTCCGGGAACTGCTTGATCAATACGCTTGAAGCTACTTTAATTGCTCTTGAACGAGCCTTTATTCCTTCGAACCAAACATTTTGATCGTCGTTTTGGATTACTGTTTTGACGTTACAAAGTTGCTCGTAATGGCACCATAGCGGATACCACGGCTCTTGAGTTTCGTCGTAAAAATAATGACGCCGGTTTAAAATTAATGGCATGTTGTTAACCTCTTAAATTGCTGGAAATCTGATTTTAACATTAGATTTTGACAAAAGAAAAGCTTTTTTTTAACATCGTGATGGGTTATGGTTCGCCAACGGAGGAAACAACTATGAACAAAATGGATATCAAAGACTACTTTGAAGTCTTTAACTCAAACCCAAAGAAGCTGTCATCAGACATGCAAATCGACTACCAGAAGTTACGTCGAAGGATCAAAAAGCCTGACATTGCGATACAGGTTGATCTGGATGAGCAGCTTCGTCCCTGCAAGCTGTACTTTGAGTATCGAGAAGAAATTGAACGCGCATAAAAAAGCCCCACAACGGGGGCTAGTTTATGCCCATAAGGGGATGGGCGGAGCGTTATCCAGCAAGGTTAACGTGGTCCATTGTAGTCCACAGAGGTCCGATACACAACGAGGATTAGAATGATTACGATAATAAATTGGTCAAAGTATCAAAGCTACAAAGACCGTAAGCCACCGTGGATTCGATTCCACCGCTCCATGCTCGACAACTACGAATTCCAAATGATGTCTGCCGAATCACGCGCTCTTTTGCCGATGTTGTGGCTGTTGGCATGTGAAGCTGAAGACCCAACCAGCGGTGAAATTAACCTCGAAGTCAAAGTGATCGCTTATCGGTTGCGAAGGGACGAAAAGGTCATTAAAAAATCGGTAGCCGAGCTGGAAACCTCTGGATTTATAGCATGTGCTGATTCCGTAACTAAACCGTTACGAAACCGTAACGAATCCGTAACAGGATTCCGAAAAAATGTACCTACAGAGACAGAGACAGAGACAGAGACAGAGACAGAGACAGAGACAGATGCTCGCCTTGCTCGTCTGGGGGTTGATAAGGCGCTCTGGATTGAATATTTAGGAACAAGGCGGAAGCTCAAGTGCAATAACTCAGAAAGAGCGATCAACACTTTGGTCAACAGAATTGAAAAATTGGTCCGTGAGGGTCAGAACGCAACTGCAATGCTTGAAGAAGCAAACGCACAATCTTGGAAAACCGTTTATTCAGCAAAGGAAGAAAAGCATGAACCCACAGCACTACAACTCGCAACAAACACGGACTGGGCAATTGGACTCCGACCTGAACCTGATCAACCGGGTATTTGGGATGATGAAGGTGACATATCCAAACTTCTTGAGGGGCCAAGATGAAACGTCAACCAAGCGGCTTTGGTGGACTCACCTAGAGGGGACTGACCCGAAGAAGATTGATTTGGCCTTGCGGGATATGGTCGAGCATTACCCGAAGTTCGCGCCAACGATTGGGGAATTCAAGAAACTAATCCGAGAGCAGGTCACTGAAACCAATCAGGTGCAAGGTCTGCCAATCTGCAAAACGTGCAAGGCAACCAAGGTGACTAGGCGCCACTTTGAGATGTGCGTAGAGAAGTCCATTGAGCCAGAGCGTTACCACCGCAAAGATCCTGACGAGATTCGAGCGCAGCTAAAGGAGTTTTTCAATGGACGATAGGCACGAGGAAATTCGTCAACAGGTGATCAACTTCAATCGCCAGAACCCAGACGTTTGGAAGTTATTTTGTAAATTTACGTTCGAGAGGATAGATCGGGGTTTCAAAAACTACAGTGTTAATGCGATTTTTGAGCGCATTAGGTGGGAAAAAGATGCGGGCGGCGATGGGGTTACCAGTTTCAAACTGAACAACAATTATCGAGCATTTTACGCAAGAGCGTTTATGCGGAAGTACCCGCAGCACGATGGATTCTTTCGGACCCGAGAACAGGTCAGCAAAGAATTACCGCCGGTCAATCTGCCAGAACTGATGCCGTCACACTTTCATTGAGGTATAATCATGAACAATATCAAACATTTACCAATGCCAGACAGGTTAATTGCCGAAGAAGTACACCTAACCATTCACAATGTTGACGAGAAGGATAAGCTTTGGACTCTGTTGAAGCAGATTGATTTCAGCCAAGCGATGGATGTGTGGATTAAACCGCACGAAAGTGACCGATCACTTGATCAGAATAATCTGGTGGGCAAGTGGTACAGAGACGCAGAGGCTCAGGGTGATCAAACTGCTGAGGAGTATCGAGCTTACTGTAAATTGCACTTTGGGGTTCCAATCATGCGGAAAGGTTCGGAGCGTTATCGAGAAAAGTATGACCGCTTGTTTAAGGATCGTTACACCTACGAAGAAAAATTGGAGTGGATGCAGGAGCCGGGTGACTATCCGGTAACTCGCGTGATGTCAGTGAAGCAGTTTGCTCAGTTCATGGACAAGGTCCGGGAGCATCTTGAGGGGCTTGGATTCCAACTGACTAACACAGACAAGATGTTCTCGTGAAAACCCCGTATTACATTGACGAGCCAGCGGTCATAAGTTTTAGCGGCGGTCGAACATCTGCCTACATGCTTTGGCGTGTACTGCAAGCGCATGGCGGAGTTTTGCCTGACCATGTGGTTGTAACATTTGCTAACACTGGCAAAGAATTACCAGAGACTTTGGACTTTGTTCACGCTTGTTCCGTCAACTGGGGTGTTCCAATCGTCTGGCTTGAACGCGTGATTACCAGAAACCCAGCAGGCATTAAACCGAAATACGCTTATGAAACCGCAATTGTGAGTTATGAAACTGCGTCGAGAAAAGGCGAGCCGTTTGAGGCTTTGATTAAGGCGAGGCGATACGCGCCAAACCCAGTTGCTAGATTTTGTACACAAGATTTAAAGATTAAAGCTATTCAGCAGTATTTATTTGAAGAATTAAATTTTCCTAAACCATACCTTTGCCTGATTGGAATCAGGGCAGACGAGGAGCGCCGAGCGGTCAAGCTGCATAACACAGTAGACGGGGGGCAGGAACGGTACTTGCCTTTGTACGTTAACGGCGTCACCAAGGAAGATATTTATGCGTTCTGGACTTCACAAAATTTCGACCTGAACCTTCCAAATAACAATGGAACCACCGACTGGGGCAATTGTGATCTGTGTTTTCTCAAAGGATTCAGCAAAAAGCTATCGATCATTGAGGCTAGGCCAGATCTGGCGGACTGGTGGATTGAGCAAGAAAAATCACTGTCAAAAGATGTTGGTAAAGCTGCATATTTTAGGGCAGATCAGCCAAGTTATGAGCAGTTGAAAATAATTGCCAGCGATCAAGGGTCATTGTTTGGCTTCGATGACGAGTCAATACCCTGTTTCTGCGGGGATTGATCATGAAAAAGTGCAAAATCTGCCGAGAATCATTTGAGCCGCCTCGTTCGCTGCAAAAGGTTTGCAGCATGGCTTGCGCGCTAGAGCTGGCAAAACAAGAACGAGTCAAGAAAGATCGAGCTGCAACCCGGGAGATGAAGAAACGGGTCCGGGACAAGGATCGAAGTTACTGGGTCAAGAAGGCCCAAGAGGTGTTTAACCAATGGATACGGCTTCGTGATGACAAGCAGCCCTGCATTTCTTGTGGAACCAGAGGCCCATGTCAGTTTCATGCTGGTCACTACAAAACGGCGGGAGGTCACCCAGAGCTGAGGTTCGAACCGTTAAACGTACACAAGCAGTGCGCTCAGTGTAATAATTACAAGTCTGGCGCAATCGATCAATACCGACCAAGGTTGATTTACCGAATTGGGGAAGATAACGTAAAATGGCTGGAGGGGCCTCACCCTCCCGTGAAGTACACCATTGATGACCTGAAGGGGTTAGTCAAAACGTACAGAGCAAAAATCAAAGAGAGTAATCATGGCGAAGACAGACAAACAGCAGAAAATTTCTAAAGTCCTAGCGCAGATGCGTGAAGGGAAAAGCTTGAGGCAGTCAGCGGAATCAGCAGGCGTTGCAAGGCAAACCTTTTTGGATTGGGTGGATAAAGACGAAGAATTAGCCGGACAATACGCACACGCGAGAGCTGCGATGATTGACAAAATCGCGGATGACATCATGACAATTGCCGATGAGGATTTAATCCCGACCGGCGAAGGCAAAGTTGACTCGGCGATGGTTCAGAAGCAGCGCCTGCGTGTAGATACGCGCAAGTGGTTATTATCCAAGATGGCGCCAAAAAAGTACGGTGACAAGCTGGAACTGAGCGGTGATGAGCAGGCTCCGGTTTCAATCCAGAGGATCGAGCGTGTCATCATTAAAGAATAAAATTCTTGAGATTCAGACGCCAGAGTGGGCGCTGCCCCTGTTCGAGCCATGCCGGTACAAGGCCGCGTTTGGTGGTCGAGGCTCAGGCAAGTCGCATATGTTCGCTGAGATGCTGATCGAAGAACATATCATGAACCCTAACCAGTCATCTGTTTGCGTTCGTGAAATTCAAAAGTCGCTTAATCAATCTGTCAAACGGCTGCTTGAACTCAAGATCGAAGAGCTAAACGCCGGCGAATTCTTTGAGGTCCAAGACGCGGTTATCAAATCTAAGCGCGGGAACGGGCGGATTATCTTTCAGGGGATGCAGAACCACACCGCAGACTCAATTAAATCGCTTGAGGGCTACGATCGGGCTTGGGTCGAGGAAGCGCAAAGCCTCAGCCAGCAGTCCCTAGATCTGCTCAGACCGACGATACGGAAGCCCGGGTCGGAACTTTGGTTTACTTGGAACCCCAGAAATGAGAACGATCCGGTCAACTGGCTGCTTCGTGGCGATAACCCGCCGCCAAAGTCCACAGTCATTGAGGTCAATTTCGAGGACAATCCTTGGTTTCCTGACGTACTTGCTGACGAGATGGAGTACGACAAGCGCCGGGATCCTGACAAATTCCAGCACGTTTGGAAGGGCGCCTATCTGCAAAACAGCCAGAGCCGGGTGTTCAGAAACTGGACAATTGAAGAGTTCGAGTCGGACGAGGAGGCGATGCACAGGCTTGGCGCTGACTGGGGGTTTTCTGTAGACCCCACGGTATTGGTGCGGTGTCATATCGTCGGCAGGACGCTCTACGTTGACTATGAGGCGTACATGGTGGGGTGTGAGATCACTGACACGCCTGACCTGTTCATGCAGATACCTGACAGCGAGAAGTGGCCTATCGTGGCTGACAGTGCAAGACCAGAAACAATTAGCCACATGAAGAAAAATGGGTTTCCAAAGATTATGAGCGCAGTGAAAGGCCCGAAAAGCGTAGAGGAAGGTATTGAGTGGCTGAAGAGTTACGACATTGTGGTTCATCCACGCTGCGTTCACACCATCGACGAGCTGATGCTGTACAGCTACAAAACCGATCCAGCAACGAATCAGGTGCTTCCAATACTTGAGGACAAGAAAAATCATGTGATTGATGCGTTAAGATATGCTTGCGAGGGTGTCAGGCGCGCTAATCCAACTACTGCGGTCACAGACTTCGTGCCATTGCCAACCGCGAATCGGTGGTAGATAATGGCTTGACAAACGAGGAATTGTTATGGCTCGAATGACAAATGATCAGCGTCTGGCGAATGTTCACCAAGACGCACTACATGAGTTCGACAGAATACAAAGTGCTCTGCGCGACGAGCGGTTGCAATGTTTAGAGGATCGTCGGTTCTACTCGATCAACGGCGCTCAATGGGAAGGCAATCTGCTAGACCAATTCGAGAACAAGCCCCGGCTAGAAGTAAACAAGATCGCCCTGTCGGTCATGCGAATTATCAACGAGTACCGAAACAATCGCGTCACCGTTGATTTTACATCGAAAGATGGAACTGCAAATGACAAGCTAGCAGATGTCTGCGATGGCCTGTATCGAGCGGACGAAAAAGATTCGATTGCGAATGAAGCTTATGACAACGCGTTCGAGGAGGCAGTCGGTGGCGGGTTTGGTGCGTGGCGGTTGAGAGCTGACTACGAGGACCACGAAAACGACGAGGACGAACGGCAAAGAATTCTGATCGAGCCGATCTATGACGCCGACAGCAGCGTCTGGTTCGACCTAGACTCTAAGCGTCAGGACAAGGCAGACGCCAAAGTTTGTTTTGTTATTAACTCGCTGACCTACGACAGCTACCTGTCCGAGTACGGCGATGACCCCGCAAGCTGGCCTAAGACGGTTCATCAGTATGAGTTTGACTGGCTAACGCCAGACGTAGTTTACGTTGCGGAATACTACAGGGTAGAAGAGGTTAGCGAGACTGTTAGAATTTTTGAAACTCTGGACGGTTCGGAAGAAAGATATACGACCTACGACTTCAAGGAAGACGAGCAGCTTGAAGAAATGCTCGCCGCAGTCGGCACCCGGGAGGTTCGGCAGAAGCGCGTCAAGAAGAAAAAGATCCACAAATACATTATGTCCGGTGCCAAGATCCTTGAGGATTGCGGATACATCGCTGGCAAGTGCATTCCGATTATCCCAGTCTTTGGCAAGCGTTGGTTCGTTGACAACATTGAGCGATGCATGGGCCATGTTAGGCTCGCCAAGGACGCGCAACGGCTGAAGAATATGCAGTTGTCAAAGCTGGCTGAGATTTCGGCGCTGAGCACTGTTGAGAAGCCAATTCTATTACCCGAACAGGTTGCCGGTCATCAAGTGATGTGGTCTGAAGATAACTTGAAAGACTACCCGTATCTGCTGGTTAATCCGATTTCAGATGCGAACGGCAATCAAGCAATCTCGGGTCCGGTCGGATACACAAAGCCGCCACAGATTCCCCCGGCAATGGCAGCTCTGTTGCAAATTACAGAGACAGACATGATGCAGATCATGGGAAACCAGACTGGTGGCGAGCAGATTGCTTCAAACATATCTGGAAAGGCTGTAGAGCTGATCCAGACGCGTTTAGACATGCAGACGTTTATTTATATGTCCAACTTTTCCAAGGCTATGAGGCGCTGTGGTGAGGTCTGGCTGAGCATGGCAAAGGATGTCTACGTCGAAGAAGAACGTAAGATGAAGATCATCGATGTTACGGAGACGGTTGATAGTGTGACCTTGATGACCCCAGCGATTAGCGAGATGGGCGAGATTATCACTGAGAATGATCTGTCGAAGGCCACGTTTGATGTGGACGTTGAGGTTGGTCCCAGCTCAAGCACGAAGAAGCAGGCAACCGTTCGAGCGTTGACCGGGATGATGCAGATTACTGCTGACCCAGAAATGCAAAGTGTTCTCGGCTCTATGGCGATGATGAACATGGAGGGCGAAGGTATTAGCGAGGTTCGTGACTTCTTCCGTCAGAAGCTGATCAGGATGGGCGTTGTACAGCCCACAGAGGCAGAGACAGAAGAGATGATGGCTGCGATGCAGAATCAGCCGCCTGATCCGAACGCGGTGTTCTTACAGGCTGCGGCAGAGGAGGCTACGGCGAAGGCTGCTAAGGCGCGAGCAGATGTCGTTAAGACGATTGCGGACGCAGAGCTGCAACAGGCTAGGGTTCTGGAAACGGGCGCCAGCACAGATCTAGAGCAGGCTAAGACCTTAGAAACTTTGGCAGGCATTGAGCAAAGCAACGAGCGGGTAGCTAACGAGACCGAAGAGAAGTCGGTCAGAAGTGCTCGTCTTCTTCAAGACATGATCCGAGACATGCGCTAATGGCCTCGATGCGCGAACTGGCGATGGATTTACTGAGCCGGGCTGGTTCTGGCCCAGTTCTTCAGCCGACCAACGTGTTCGGGCAGGATCCTGATTTACCGATTGGATACGGTGAGGGTGAAATTTCACCTTTAGACGCTGCGGCAATGTCAACGATGCTGGTGCCCGGGGTTGGTGATGTCACTGGCCTAGCCGCTGACGTTGATATGTACATGCGCGACCCTGAGTCCAGAAACATTCCTAATTACCTCCTTACCGCTGCCGGTGCGCTACCGTTCCTGCCTGCTGCATCTCAGGTCAGGAAAGGAATCAAGGCATACCACGGCACACCGCACAGCTTTGATCGGTTCAGCACAGAGCAGATAGGCACTGGCGAGGGCGCACAGGCTTATGGTCGCGGATTGTATTTTGCTGAGTCTGAGGATGTTGCTAGGGGTTACCGAGACGCTTTAACCGGCCCTAGAGTGCAAAGAGCGCAAAGTCTATTAAGGCAGTCGGGTAATGACGTTGATTTGGCAATAGAAAACGCAAAAAACGAAATTGATCGACTAAGGTCGCTGGATCTAACCCCAGAAACCGGATCTGCAAAAAGGGAAAGTTTAATTTCTTTGCAAGAAGAAAAGATAGCCGAGCTGACCGAGCTTAAGAATAGCGGACAGATGAGTGAAGGCCGTATGTACGAAGTCAACATCGACGTAGAGCCTGATGAGCTGCTTGACTGGGATAAGCCAATGGCAGAACAAAGCGCGCTAGTGAAGCAAGCGTTTAACTTTGATCCACCGCCTAAGCCTAACTTTACCGCCAAAGACGTAACAGAAACAGGATCTTCAAATCCTAGTTACAAATATTCTGTTGGTCAGTTTCCAGCGGCGGCGACCGTTGAAGAAGCGTTAAGAGCGGCTAATAAACCTGTATTAATGCACACTGGCCCAACTGGTTCTGTGGCCTATAAAAAATACGAACAAGCATTGTCTGACCCAATGTCTGATCCATCTGGAGCGATAACCGCCGCACAGAAGCTTCAAGAAAAAGGCATCAAGGGAATCCGATACGCTGACGCATTCACCCGGCACAAGACCCCTGACAAGCGTTCTATGAACTACGTCATATTCGATGACCGACTGATCACCATTGCGAAGAAGTACGGCGTAGCGATTCCTGTGGCGGCTGCTATGCTGGCTAAGGCAACCGGCGAAGATACCTCGCAAAGTTATCAAGAGGAAACCTAATCATGGCTTCAATGCGCGAACTGTCGGAAGCAATTCTAGGCCAGACGATTCTCAACAAAGAGACCGAGGACTACATGATGACTCCTGCCGGGCCGATCAGGCGCCCAGCAGAAGCGGAAGAGTCGGTATTTACTAGGCCCTTGGATATGGAGGGCCGGTTCTCAATCCTGCCTTTGCGTGATGTGCCCGGTGGTGAACGAGAGTTTGCTCTACCATTGCCACTGGCTGAGATGATGAACGTGTTCACGGCACCGGGCCGAGCCTTGACCCAGTCAGACTTTGATCCAGAGCAAGAGGCTTTGGACTTTGCGCTAGGCGTTACGGGCGGATCAGCAGCAGGCACAGCGCCGGTAGGATCACTGGCAATGGGTGTTCCAAGGATACAATTGCCGAGAGGCGTTGAGCGACCCGGAGCAGTCCCAGAGATGGACGAAAGAAAGTTCATGCAGCCCAAGATGGAAGATTTAACGATTGACGCGCAGCGCGTTGAGTTTGAAAAGCCAACGATTAGTTTGGCAGATTACGAAGGCAAGAACGCGCTGGTAACGATGACCGACAGAACCCCTGCCGGTGACGTAATCTATGGTGCCCGGGGCGTTGAGTTTAACGAGCCGTTACCGTTGCAGGGTGGTGAGAACTATATGTTCAACAACCCCGGTGAGGTTTGGGCGATGGACACTGGTGGTGCATCGACTGTGTTGAATCGCGGTGGTGACATGATCGTACTGCCAATGAGAATGGCAACAACGTCAGTGGACTTCCCAACGATGGCCCCTGCTGCTCATATGCGCTTTGCACAGAACAGCATGACGAAAAAGGACAAGAAGTACGTTGAGCGACTAATCAAGAAGGGTGGTGATAACCAGCTGCCCAAAGATCAAGATCAAGTGCCAATACCTGACTTCCCCGGCATCGACGCGCCAGACATGGATCAATACTTAGCTGGATTAAGTGGTCCGCAGAGGAAAACGATCAACAACGTGTTTAACATGGTTGCAAATCCAAGCCCGAGGCAAATTAAATCTGGAGTCAAAAAGGTTGATAGCGCACTGACCAACACAGAAATGCGTATGATCATTACGGACCCGAAGCAGCGCGATATACCTAGTTTGATGCAGATCGAAAACGTAGGGATCATGTCAGGCGGTAGGTCACGCGGACCGCATACAACTTACAACACTTCTTTAAGCGGCGAGGGATTGGGCAGAATAGATCGACCGTTAACGGCTCAGGATATGTTGCCTCAACTGTTCCCGAGGTCTAGGCCAGACTACATTGACTCACAAGACGCGTACACCGCTAGGCTTGGTCAGAGGACTGTTCCGATAGATGAAACGCTTCTGCGTCGATTAGGGTACTGATAACAACCTTCTGAACGACTTTTGACACCCGGCTGGCTTTCATAGCCTGCACCAAATCATCGTAATCTTTTGTGCCGTAACGAATGTACGACTGAGAACATAATGTCAGCCATTCATCGGCTAACGCGTTTTGTTTGGGTGTTAATTGCATAAATATCTCCAAAAAACCTGTGCTAAGGGGAAAAAAGGGGCGCTAAGCCCCGGTTTTTCCCAAGTTACACCGAACAATTCCGGTAAGGTGATCTTTACCGATAGCGTTCTTAATGCCTTCGTCAAGGCACAATATCCCGGCGGTTACGATGTAATTAGCAACGAACTCTTTAATAGATTCGCCATCGCCCATGTCATCGATGTACTTTTTCATGACTTTTGAATCTATTTCTAAGGTGCAATCTACTTTTACTTTCATCTTCTTCTCCTTGCTGGTTGTGCAGCGGCTTATGCCGCCGCCACCTTATCAATGTCATAGTAAGGAATATTGCTGTAACGCGGCAATTTATCAGTCATGATAAAAACGCCTGTCGATGGCTTCACAAAAACTCGCTCGTCAAAGTAAAATCCTGCGGGGGAAAGCAACTCGCTATCTGTCATTACATATTTAGTTGAAACGTAAATAAGATCCACCTTTAAACTGCCTTCAAGAAGCTCTATCTCCCTAAGAAACTGAGCGGCATGAACCGCGTCTTCGTTTTCGATCAACCAAGATTGATGATCCATCAAATCAAATCCTTCTTCGTTCTTCCATCTTTTAAAAAGCGATCTTTGATGTGCGCTGGCTTTTTTCGCAACATCAGCATCGATGTTGCAGCTTGCAAACTCTTCTTTAGCCTTTGCAATTTTTTCTAAAACAATTTCGTGGTACTTGTTCATGTGTCTCTCCTTGCTGGTTAAGTGCCGCCGAACCCCGACGACAAAAGAAGTATCGCATGTTACTGGTAACAATGGAAGGGGTTTAGTGCAAATAGTTGAAATAATTTGCACAAGGGTGATAATTGAGTTACGGCAACCGCCCAGCCGATAACTTGGGTGAGTTTATAGGGATCACAAAATGAACGAGGCAGTAGAGGGAGTTGACTATCAGGAAGAGGAAACGATTGAGGAAGAGCAGCTTGAGCTTGAGGAAGATGTCACCGAAGACCTAGAGGTCGAAGATGATCCAAGCGAAGAGGTTGAAGAATCCGAAGACGAGGAATCTGATGAGGTAGTGATATCCATCGGGGAGGAACCGCCCCCTCCAGAACCAGAACCAGCACCGGAGTGGGTCCGGGAGCTTAGAAAATCACACAGGGAGTTGCAGAGACGTAATCGTGAGCTAGAGGCAAAAATCCAACAGGCACCTGAGACCAATCCAGTTGTCACGCTAGGAGCGAAGCCAAGTCTAGAGTCATATGATTACGACACCGAGAAGTATGAGGCGTCACTTGCTGATTGGTACGAGCGGAAACGCTTAGTCGATGAGCAGGAGGCTAAGGCAAGGCAGGCTGAGCAACAGCAGGCCGAAGCTTGGCAACAAAAGTTGCAGGGCTACGCCGAGGCCAAGACCAAGCTGAAGGTGAAGGACTATGACGATGCTGAGGAAGTTGCCCAACAGACGTTCAATGTCGTTCAACAAGGCGTCATGATTCAAGGTGCTGAAGACCCGGCGTTGGTGATCTACGCTCTTGGAAAGAATCCCAAGAAGGCGAAGGAACTGGCACAGATAGACGATCCCGTAAAGTTTGCCTTTGCGGTTGCAAAATTGGAGAGTCAATTGAAAATTTCAAATCGTAAGGCAGCAACACGGCCCGAGAAACAAGTCTCGGCAACGGCCCCGATAAAGGGTGCTGTGGACTCAACCCTAGAACGGCTGCGAGAAGAAGCGGCGCGGACAGGCAACATGGATAAGGTCATGGCCTATAAGCGAGCGCAGAAACGAGCGGCGAAATAAATTAAAAGGAGCCAATCATGGCTAATAGCTTTAGTAAAGAAGAACGCGTAGCGTTCGAAAACATCTTGGAAGGTTTCCAAGACGCGCTGGTATTGTCGCGCAACGTAGGCGTTTACACTACCGATCAGGTAATGATGGAACGCACCAATGACGTCATCTGGCGTCCGATGCCTTACATTAGTACCTCTGTTAGCGTTGATCCCGGGACTGATATTTCAACTGTAGGTGGTTATGACGAGTACACTCAGTTAGCGGTTCCTTCTAGCATCAACAACTACAAAACTGTACCGTTCCAAATGAACGCTTTGGAATTGCGTGACGCTCTGCAAGAAGATCGACTCGGTGCGGCTGCTAAAAACAAGCTTGCTTCTGACATCAACGTTGCGATCATGAACGTTGCTGCCAATCAGGGCACTTTGGTTGTTAAGCGCACTGCCGCTGCGACTGGTTATGATGACGTTGCCCAGTGTGATGCAATCATGAACGAGCAGGGTGTGCCCGACTACGACCGTCACTTGGCACTGTCTAGTCGTGACTACAATGGCATGGCTAACGATCTCTCCAAGGCTTCACGATCTTTCGGAAACGAAAAGTCTGACTCTGCCTACGAGCGATCACGCGTTGGCATGGTAGCTGGCTTCGAAACGTTGAAGCTTGACTATGCTAACCGACTGACTGCTGCTGCTGGTACTGGTTTGACTATCGACACGCAAAATGGTGCTGGGAACTACCTCGTTCCTGCTGCGACTCAGACTGTCACTGGTGGAACCACTAACGTGGATAACAGATACCAGACTGTGACACTTCCCAGCACGACTGGTGTAGCCGCTGGTGACTGTTTCACAATCGCTGGTGTAGAAGCTGTTCACCACATCACGAAGCAGTCCACTGGACAGCTCAAGACTTTCCGCGTTATTTCGGTAACGAACGGTACGACTATGGTTATCTCTCCGGGGATTATTTCAAACCAAGTCGCGTCTGACGCAAGTGCTCAGTACCAAAACTGCATCGTAACTCCTGCTGCTAACGCAGCAATTACCTTCCTGAACACGGTTACAGCATCTGTAAACCCATTCTGGCAGCGTGATTCACTGGAGTTGTTGCCCGGACGGTACGCTATACCTTCTGATGCAGGCACTGCTGTACTGCGCGGAACCACTGATAACGGCATTGAGCTGGTTATGCAAAAGTTCTACGACATCAACACGATGACCACCAAGTATCGGTGCGACACGTTGTTTGGTGTAGTGAACAAGCAGCCAGAGATGTCTGGTATCATGTTGTTCAGCCAGACTTAAAATGTGTGAAAAATGGGCGGGGGTTTTCCCCCGCTCTATTTCAGGAGGGCATTATGCCGCTGAAAAAGGGTTACTCTAAAAGCAGTATTTCAAAAAACATCAAGACAGAGATGAAGGCCGGTAAGCCGAAAAAGCAGGCGGTAGCAATTGCGTTGAGCACTGCGCGAAGAGCAAAGAAAAAGGCCAAGAAATGAACCCAACACTACTGTACAAGTCCCCGGGCGATCACTTTGGACCCGAAGGCAAAACATATTCATATGTTGGCGTTAAAACTCAAGAGGAGTTGGACGCCAAACTAGCAGACGGATGGCACGAAACATTGGCTGATGCCATTGCGCCAAAGGTTGTGACCTCACCTCAGTCGGTCATCCCAGACGATAACGCACCACCACTTAGATTAGAGCTTGAAGAAAAGGCTAAGGAATTAGGCTTGAAGTTTGATGGTAGAACCTCTGATAATAAGCTGTCGCAAAAAATTCAAGAGGCGTTGGGAGCTTTAAATGGGCTGGACTAAGCGCGAGTACATCGAGCAAGCATTTGAGGAGGTAGGGCTTGCGTCCTACGTCTTCGACTTGACTCCAGAGCAATTGCAAGCCGCGTTGCGTCGATTGGACGCAATGATGGCTGAGTGGAACGCCAAAGGACTTAGGCTAGGATACCCGCTCCCGCTATCGCCCGGTGACAGTCGATTAGATGATCAAACCTACGTTCCAGATCTGGCGAACGAGGCAATCTACACAAATTTAGGCATTAGGATCGCTCCAAGCTTTGGTAAGGGCATTATGCCTGACACTAAGGGCATCGCTAAGATGGCTTACAACACGGTTCTGCAAGCATTTGCACAGCCCTACGAGCAGCAACTGCCCAGAACGATGCCAGCCGGTGCTGGTAACAAGCCTTGGCGTAACTACGATGACAATTATTTACGAAGACCTGTTGACCCGGTACTTGCTGGCGAAGACGGTCCACTAGAATACAACTGAGGAGGCTGACATGCCCACGATCAATCAACTGCCCACGATTACGACCCTATCGGGCGGTGATCAGTTACCAGTTTACGCGACAAGCAACGGCGATGCCCGCAAGGCATCAATCAGCACTCTGATCGATTACTTTCAGACTACGTTTGCTGATCCCAACTACACCGTTGTAATTAACGCTCCGACTAATTCGGGATTTAACATTGCTCTGGGCGCAGCATCTCAAAGCATTTGGCTAATCATGAATCCAACTGGCACGTTCGCTGCTGGATCGGTTACGTTGCCTCCGGTAGCGGACTGCTATGACGGTCAAGAAATCATCATCATATCAACCCAAACCATTAGCGCGTTGACAATCAACGGCAATGGCGGGACGTTGGTGGGTGTTCCTGCCTCGTTAGGGGCGGGTAGCTCATTTACGATTCGGTTTAACGAACTACAGTCAACTTGGTACACCATCGTAAACAGCCTGCAAATTGCTGGCATCGACCTTGTAACGACCACAGGCGTTCAGACTCTTACCAATAAGACGATGAGCTTTTCGAACAACACGTTTACCGCGACCTCCGCAGAGTTAGCGGCAGCAATCAGCGACGAGACTGGCACAGGACTAGCAGTATTTAACACCAGCCCAACACTGGTCACGCCCATCCTCGGAACGCCAACGTCAGGAACACTGACGAACTGTACTGGCCTGCCGGTTTCAACCGGAGTCTCTGGACTTGGCGCGAACGTCTCTACGTTCTTGGCTACTCCCAGCAGCGCAAACTTGGCGAGCGCGCTCACAGACGAAACTGGGACCGGGCTGAACGTATTTAACGCTGACCCAACCATTGACGGTGCTAACTTCACCGGACACGCTCAGACGGCTCCGGTCGCAGGCTCAAGCACTGGTGGGGTGTTGACCTTGGATATGGTTGACAGCAACGTGTTTACTAGCACATTAACCGAAAACGTGACTACGCTTACTTTGAGCAACCCGGCGCAGGGTCAAACCGTGAATATTCTGTTCACTCAGGACGCAACCGGCAATCGAACGATGGCGTGGCCTGCGAGCTTTAAGTGGCCCGGCGGTACGGCATCGGTCCTGTCAACTAACTCAAATGCAGTTGATTTGCTAGTCATCACCTACATAGGGACGGACTGGTACGCTTCGATGATCAAGGATCTTTCATGAGTTTTGCTGCTCGCACAGCATCTGGCACTGTATCCTCTGGTACGTTGTCCGCGTATCTAAAGGATAACTTTTATGCCGCGCTTGCAACCTCTCCCAGCGCCGCGACAGTAACATTCACTGCTAACGCCTCTGGAACAATTGTCGTTACTGCCACAGTTAACGGTGAGACTTACACTTGGCTAATTGGTGGTGGGGTTAATTCAGACTACTCAATAAGATTGACTGTTACGAGCGGAACGGCCCCAAACCAAGCTGGATCAGCTTTGGTCTCTACTTGGCTACCGTTAGGTATTTCTTACTACTGGGGTTTAACGACAACCTCTGGAAATCTAAACAACCAGTGTACTGTTGAAATTGCAGAGACGGCAACGCTAACCAATATTTTGGCGACAGGGTCAATTAGCATGAGCGCAACCGCAGGGATATAAAATGGCTACACCGGCAAAGGGTAAGGCAAAGGTTAAGGTCACCTCTACTGGCAAGAAGGTAAGCTACGGTCAGGCCGGTCGGGCCAGAGGTGGCGGCGCTAGAGTTAAGCCCGGGACCAAGAAGGGTGACGCGTACTGCGCTAGATCTGCCGGTCAGATGAAAAAGCATCCCAAGGCGGCTGCAAATCCAAACTCGCCGCTGAGATTGTCTAGGAAGCGTTGGAAGTGTTCAGGAACTAAGTCGAGGAGATCGTAGTGGCTAGGAAAGGATTGTACGCAAACATTGCGGCGAAAAAGAAACGAATTAAAGCAGGCTCAGGCGAAAAAATGCGAAAGCCCGGATCCAAAGGTGCGCCTAGTGCTAAGGCATTTAGGCAAGCAGCTAAGACAGCGAAGAAAAAATAATGTACCCCAAAAAGAAAAAAAAGCCGATCAAAAGAAAGCCTAAACCAAAACCCGGATACTGAGCGTGAATCATGCAGATACCCATCCTAAACGGTATATTCACTGATGACCGTCAGGCAGAAATACGAACCAGCTACCCGGTAAACCTAATACCTGTGCCAAAACAGTCAGGGATCAGCAACGGCTATCTAAGGCCTGCTGATGGATTGACTAAGAATGGTGAGGGGCCCGGCGTAAACAGGGGCGGTATCGAGCGAGACGGCGTCTGTTACCGGGTTATGGGTACATCCCTATGCTCAATTGCGTCTGACGGTACGGTCACTGTGCTTGGAGACGTTGGCGGCACTGACGATAATCTAGTCACAATGGACTACTCCTTTGACCTTCTGGCGGTTGCTAGTGGTGGCAAACTATTTTACTGGGACGGCACGTCAGTTGATCAGGTGACTGACCCAGATCTAGGGCCGGTCCTTGATGTCGTTTGGATAGATGGCTACTTCATGACCACTGACGGCGAATTTTTAGTGGTTACAGAGCTGTTAGACCCGTTTGCAGTCAACCCCTTGAAGTATGGATCATCTGAGATTGATCCTGACCCTGTAACAGCTCTCGTCAAGCTTAGAAATGAAATATACGCGGTTAACCGGCACACAATTGAGGTATTCGACAACGTAGGCGGTAATCTGTTTCCGTTTCAACGTGTAGAGGGCGCGCAGATTCAGAAGGGCTGCGTTGGCACTCACGCCTGTTGCGTGTTTATCGAGACGGTTGCGTTTTTAGGAGGCGGTCGTAACGAGTCACCCGGTATTTTTTTGGGCGTTAACGCTCAGGCCAATAAGATCTCAACCAAGGAAGTGGATGAAATCTTGACTGACTACACTGAGGTGCAGTTGTCCAAGGTTAAACTTGAATCTAGGAACGACAGAAACCATCAGCACCTGTACGTTCATCTGCCTGACCAAACCTTGGTGTTTGACTACACCGCGACTCAGGCAACAAACATTCCGGTTTGGTTTGTTTTGACAACCTCAGAAACTGGACTGTCTCAGTACAAGGCGCGAGACATTGTTTGGTGTTACGACAAGTGGCTGATTGGTGATCCAACTTCTAACGTAATTGGGTACTTCCAAGATGATATTGGCTCGCACTATGGGTCAAAGGTGCGCTGGGAGTTCTCAACCAATATTATTTACAACGAAGGTCGCGGAGCAATTTTTCATGAGCTTGAGCTGGTCGCTCTAACTGGGCGCGTTTCGTTTGGCACTAATCCGGTCATTAGCACAAGTTACTCGGTTGACGGCGAGACATGGAGTCAGTCGCGGTCGATTAAGGTCGGAACGCAGGGCAACAGAAACAAGCGGCTGGTTTGGTTTCAGCAGGGGTCAATGGTCAACTGGAGGATACAAAGGTTTAGAGGCGAATCTGACGCGCATGTATCATTTGCTCGACTAGAGGCTCAGGTAGAGCCGTTGGCCTACTAAAATGGCTAAATCAAGGCTAGGACTAACCCGGGACCAGTTAGCGGTATTCCTGAAGGATCACGAACAGATAATACAGTTCGAGAAGCTGTTTGACACTGTGGACGCTGGCAGCAGTGATAACACGATTGTTGACGTTGAGATCATCGCTCAGTTGGCCTCCAACACCGCGAATCAGGCGGTAGACACTAATCACCTCAAGACCGACTACATCGACTTTAATCCTTCCGCACCACACGCGGACAAAGATGCTCGCGTGGTTTGGAATGCGTTTGATGACACGCTAAACCTCCATCATTCTGGCGGTGTAGTCCAACAGGTAGGCCAAGAGACCTATATCTACGGACGCAACAACACCGGGTCCACGATTACCAACGGATCAACGATTGGGTTTGCTGGGGTCAACGGGCAGAACAGGATTGAGTTTCTGGACTACATTGCTGACGGGACGTATCAGTCTGAATACTTTTTAGGCGTAGCAACTCAGGACATTTTAAATGGCGAGGTAGGGTTTGTAACGACCTTCGGAAATGTCCGAGGCATTGACACTACCGGCAGCGCAGAGGGCGAGTCTTGGGCATTGGGTGACGAACTATACGCAAGCCCAACCACGGCTGGAGCCTTTACGAAGGTCAAGCCAACGGCCCCTAATATATCGATCCCAGTTGCGATTGTGGTCGTTGTCAGCGCGACTGAGGGTGAGATATTTGTACGCCCGATTATCGAACAGCAGAAGTATTACGGTCAGTTTGCCCGGACCACAGATCAGGCTGCTGGGTCAATCAATACTGCGGTTGCAGTTGTATTCAACACGACAGAGGTTGCTAACGGAATAACTTTGGGGACGCCAGCATCCAGACTGGTCGCGGCTAATTCTGGATTGTACAATTTTTCCACAAATATACAGTTGCTATCTAATTCTGCGAGTGCAAAGAACGCATGGTTTTGGTTCAGGAAGAACGGCGTAGACATTCCTGACAGCGCGAGCTTGGTTACCTTATCAGGTAACAACGAATCAAAATCAACTGCCAAAAGTGATTTTATTTCACTGCAAGCTAACGACTACATTGAGATAATGTTCGCTGTAGATGATACAGGTTTATTTCTAAACGCCACGCCTGCAACGGCTTTCGCTCCAACAGCGCCAGCGGTTCTGGTTGCAGTCACGCAGGTACAACAGTAGGTTTATTATGGCTATTACAGTAACGAACATTATTTCAAGAAGGCTGGCAGAGACGGCGGCGACCATTCAGTACACTGCGACCGGCGTGACTACGATAATTGACAAGTTCACGGTTACGAACGTGGGCGCAAGCAATGCCTTTATCACTGTCTACCTACCCAACGCTAACTCTGCCGGTAATCCTTTGGCGTCTAATACGGTGATTAACGCTAGGACAATTGCGCCTCGCGAGACCTACTCATGCCCAGAGTTGATTGGTCAGGTGCTACCTGATGGCGGCACGATTGTAACGCAGGCTGGCGCTGCTAACTCTTTGGTCCTGAGCGCGACCGGCAGCGAGATAGCATAAGAATTGAATTAACGCAAATATATGAGACAATGATGTGAAAAGGACTGCTTGATGGAAGATGTTGACTGGCTAAGGCGTAATTTCGTTGAAGTGTTCTGCCTACCAGAAGAGGCCACAGAGTGGCTAATTGATCTCTACAGATCCATACAGTTTTTCGACGACGTTGCCGATGGTGACAAAGTAGACAGAAAGGATTTAGACCACGTTCTATGGCACATGATGGTTGGACAATACTCCAACGCATTTTTTGCACAAAAGAGCGCGGCATTAGTCCCGCTACTGGCGAACGCTATTTTGAAGTGGCAGGCGTCAGACCACGTTGAGCGTGAGGGAGATGTAGATGCCAGATCGTTCATGTGGAGGGCTGGTTACTACGACATTATTTTAACTGTTGTACAGCTCTGTCACGGGGCTGAGGTTGCTAAAGACAGCGCCCACATGGTGATGAGAATGTACGGCGAAAAATACGAAGATTATTTAGAGGAGTTTACACATGCCTAGTCCAGCAGTTGCACTGATTGGTGGCGCATCAACTATAGCCGGCGGCGCTATGCAGGCTAGATCCGCAAGGAAAGCAGGTCAAGCGCAAGAGCGCGCTGCTGAGATGGGTGTTGCGGAGCAAAGGGCTGCACGATTAGCCACTGAAAGGTTAATGGCTCCGTATGTTCAGGCTGGAACTGGGTCGTTAGAGGCGCAGCAGGCTCTTTTGGGCTTGTTAGGCCCAGAGGCACAACAGCAAGCCTACGCCGGGATTGAGCAAGGTCCACTGTTTCAGTCACTGGTTGAGCAGGGCGAGGCTGGAATATTAGCCGGTGCATCCGCAACTGGTGGTTTACGCGGTGGAAACATCCAAGCCGCTCTGGGTCAATTTAGACCCCAGATGCTTCAGAGCATGATTCAGAATCAATATCAAAACCTTGCCGGTTTAACTTCGTTAGGTCAGGCTTCAGCGGCTGGTCAGGCTGGATTTGGTCAGCAGACCGCTTCAAACATTGGCAACCTTTACGGTCAAATGGGTCAAGCTCAGGCTGGCGCTGCACTTGGTCAGGGTCAAGCGTGGGGTAATGTATTTAATGCCCCAATGCAATTAGCAGGAATGGCGTCTGGTGCTGGAATGGGCTTGGGCGAGTTCTTAGGATTTTAGAAAGGTAATTAACAATGGCACAACCATACGACTATTCGCTAAATATCCCAAGTCCGTTACAGGCTTTTGGTCAAGCTTTTAATGTTGGCGCTGCCGGTCAAAAAGCTAAAGAGGCTAGACAGGCCAGAGAGTTAGCTTTGCAAAGGCAGGAAGAAGGCAACAGGCTGGTAAACGAGTATTTTGAGACGCCTGCCGACCAAAGGACTTACGATCAGGCTTTACGGATTGGTATGTATAACCCGCAATTCGCAGAGCTTGCACAAAAACAATTCGATGCTCTTTCTGAACAACAACAGCAGAGTGCTTT
>Ga0255783_10001464_pt1 | contig 25144 bp, 29 predicted proteins | sample 011ome_22_FD_179981 | JGI IMG/M metagenome (GOLD analysis project Ga0255783, IMG submission 179981) | Coastal salt marsh microbial communities from the Groves Creek Marsh, Skidaway Island, Georgia - 011507BT metaG (version 2) | ecosystem: Environmental > Aquatic > Marine > Intertidal zone >... | reverse complement strand
GTCCGAGATTGTTACGGCTATCGAGACGCGGCAACAGGTTCTGGTGTTTACCGACGTATCGCTTCACGCAATGCAGTTTCTTGGGCCACCGTTTACCTTTGGCATAAACACGGTGTCGGAAAACATCACGATTGCTGGTCCGTTAGCCGCTATTGCAATCGAGGATCAGGTGTACTGGATGGGTGCAGAAGAGTTCTATGTATATGGCGGTGCCGTGCAGCGGTTGCCGTGTACGGTGCGGGACTTTATATTTAGCGACATCAACACTGACCAGCTTGAGAAAGTAACGGCGTCCACCAACACAGCCTTTTCTGAGATTTGGTGGTTTTATCCTTCGGCTTCGAGCACAGAGTGCGACAAGTATGTTGTGTACAACTACCAGCAGCAGATTTGGTACTATGGATCTTTGAATCGGACTGTTTGGTTGGATCGTGGAGTTGAGAACTTCCCCATTGCAGCAAGCACAGACCACGCCTTGTATTTCCACGAGCGTGGGTTTGATGACGGATCGACTTCTCCTGCCACGGCGATTACGTCGTTTATCGAAAGCAGTCAGATGTCGCTCGGAGAAGGGGACAACTTTGTGTTCCTACGCAAGTTGATACCAGATTTGACGTTCCGTGATAGTACAGCGGTGACGCCGTCGGCTACGATGACGCTTCAAGCGCGAAATTATCCAGGTGGCGAATACCTGCAAACTAACAGTAAGACGGTTAGTAAAACAGCGTCAGTTCCTGTGGAACAGTGGACTAATCAGGTTAACGTTCGGCTGCGTGGTCGCTCGTTTGCGTTTAAAATAGAAACAACAGATGCAGGTGTAGGATGGAGACTAGGTTCTCCGAGAGTAGAAGTGCAGCCTGACGGGATGCGGTAATGTCTCGAAACCTAAATCTTCCTTTCTTTCCAGTTGCGCCTCCAGACTACAACCAGCAATACATTGCAGAAGTGGTTCGATCTTTTTCTGTTTATCTGGAGCAGATGCAAAACCCAGGTGAAGGACGAAACACTTTTGCCGTATTCACCAATTTACAAACCGACGACAGCGGTTTAGAGCCAGGGGCTATCTTTAACCATGATGGATATGTTAGAGTGCCATTAGCGCATTCTCCATACGTTCGTGGATCTCAGGCTACGGGCGCTGTTGGATCAGTAACAGTGAGTACACCATGACCGATACAATTATAACTATGCCCGACGGGTCACGCTGGAAACCTTCGTCAAGTTCTGATACAGTGCATTGTGTAAACTGTGACAACGCAGTTGACACGCCAGAAGAAGTCGCAAGCTACCCCGATGGGAACTGTCCAGATTGCGGACAGTCTTGGACAGGCGCAGAAAAACGTAGCACCACAATTACTGTGACTGCGCCTGAAGCTATTAGAGGGGAAGCCTGATGAGCCTTGGTTCTATACTTGGTGGTTTAGCTGGATTACTTATTCCAGGTGGTGGAGCGATAGCCTCCGCAATCGGCTCTGGCTTGGGCGGCTTAATTATTGACAAAAAGAAACCAAAGGACGCCATCAAAGACGCGTTAATTGCTGGAGTAGGAGCCAAGTTCTTTGGTCCAGCTATTCAAACTTCTGGCTTTGGTTCAGGTATTACATCGCTGTTGGGTTCCGCAGGCATCAATCCACTTGGTGCATCTGTTGGTGCTGCTGGTGCCCCTATACAGCAAGCTGTTGGTGCACAGTTGACAAAAGAAGTCGCAACTAACCTTGCAACACAGGGTGCTCAAAACGCTGCTGGAAAAGGAATCATGAGTCAGGTTCTTGGTGGCAACCCCTTGATGCTCTACGGGGGGCTCACGGCCCTTGGTGCAGTAGAAGAGTTAACCAAACCAAAAGGCGATTTCAAAGAGTTATATGTAGATCGGTATACGGGTCGTAGGTTCAGCACACCAGAAGCACGAGACGAATACGAAGAAATGTTTAGGCAGAAACACGGGTTTGAATATCCAGAGGGTCTTCCTCCTCGGTCCGTGGGATATGCCATGGGTGGCTATATCGAAGGGCCAGGAACAGGGCGCAGTGATTCTATACCTGCGCAGATTTATCAAGACGGACAACCTGTACAAGAGGCAGCATTATCTGATGGCGAGTTCGTTATGACTGAACGCGCTGTAAAAGGGGCGGGTAACGGAGATAGAGAAAAGGGCGCAGCTAAAATGTACGCGATGATGCGCGAGTTTGAGAGGGCATAATGACAGAAACAAACACACAAATCGCCGTACAGGATATCCCAGAGTGGATGAAAAACTACATGGCTACGGCGGATCCCAACTATACAGGGATTCTCGACGAAGCTATGCGCCAATACGAGGCGCGTTCTGGACAACTAACTGACGCTCAACTTGCCGCTCTTACACCTGCCCAACTACAAGTTGCTGGGCGTACCCCACTGCAAACGCAAGCGGGGCAACTCGCTGCTTCTGGCGTTGGTTCCTATTTACCTATGCTACAAGCGGGTGCGGGAACCGTTGGTGCGGGGGTCACGGGCCTTGGTACTGCATTGCAGACTATGCAGGAAGGGTACAATCCACTGGCGGCTGCACAGACTATGGTTACCGATGCGTATACAGGCGCGGTTCCATATCGTGACTATGCTGTTCAGCAGATGCAAGCAGCAATTCCAGATGTACAGGCAGCGGGTGCTCGTGGGGAGCTTGCCGCAGCGGGTGCGGTACGTGGCATAACTGATGCAGCAACAGCGGGTGCTCGAACAGGAGAAGAAACCGCAGGCAATATTTTAAGCAGTGGTCGTAAAGCGGAAGAGGTTGGTCTGACTGCACTACGAGCGTTGCCAGAGTATGGCACACGCATGGAGCAGCAAGGTCAAACCACAGCGAGAAACATTTTACAGGCTGGTAGTGCGGCGGATGAGATTGGTCAGTATGGTTTGACTGCGGCACAGGCTGGCATTGCAGGGTTGCGGGGTTCAGCGGCTGAGTTCGATCCGTCTGCGATACAGGATTACATGAACCCGTATGAGCAGTCTGTTATTGATGCGGCTATGCAGGACGTAGCACGGGCTGGTGCGATACAAAGAAACCAGATGGATGCAACTGCGGTAGGTGCGGGTGCATTTGGTGGAGCGCGTCAGGGTGTACAAGCAGCCGAAATTGGGCGTAACGTTATAGAGCAGCAGGCCAAGACAGCGGCGGGACTCCGTCAGGCGGGATATGAAAGCGCAGCGCAACGAGCGCAAGCAGCGTATGAGTCTGCCAAAGGCCGTCAGCAACAGGCAGCGGGACTTACTGGTCAGCTTGGTCAAGCTGGCGCAGCAACAGGATTACAAGCAACTCAGGCGGGTATGCAGGCAGCACAAGCAGCGGGTCAAGCGGCACAACAAGGTACGCAAGCAGGAGCCAACATAGCGGGTCAAGCTACACAGCTTGGACTGGCAGGTATACAACAAGGTATGCAAGGCGCACAGGCAGCGGGTCAAGCTCAGATGCAAGGTGCGCAGATGGGCATGCAGGGTGCACAGTCCGCAGGACAAATGGGATTGGCAGGGGCACAAGCCTCAAGGCAAGCGGCTGGTCAAGCAGCGGGTCTCGGCGCACAGGTTGGTCAGATGGGTCAGCAGTTTGGTCAAATGGGATTGGCAAGCGCAGGGCAGATGGGCGCGATTGCAGGTCAGTACGGACAGTTGGGCCAAGGTATTGCAGGCGTGGGTCAGGGACTGGGGTCCTTGGGTATGCAGCAAGCGCAGCTTGGAGAGGCGCAACAGGGCCTCAACCTCAACGACGTCAACACACTTCTGTCCGTCGGCGCACAAGAGCAGCAGCAACGTCAGGCAGAACTGGATGCGTCTTACGCAAACCAGATGGCTCAGTACCAACGTCCAATGCAGGAGTTGGGTTTCTACTCAGACATTTTCCAAGGTATGCCTATTGGTCAGTCAACGTACTCGCAGACTACTACTCCAGCCCCAAGCACTATTTCGCAACTTGGCGGTCTGGCTGGCGGCTTGTATGGAATGTACCGCGCAACACGGTAAGGAGTTATTATGAAAGTCGAAAACAGAAAGCTCTTTGCAAATCGGGACGCACGGAAACGTTTAAGCGAAATGGGTGGCATCATGGCTTCCTCGGGGGAGCTTATGAACGAGGTGCAGAAGTTTGCACCTGGCGGCGAAGTTACTGCAAACCCTGACGACATTTCAAAGTTTGTAAGTCAAATCCTTGAAATGAATAGAACGTATAGTGATAAGATAGGACCTCGGGGTGGAGGAAACTTAGTTGAAGCGTATCTTAACAACGAGTTAGATCCCTCGTCGTTCTTGTTTAGACACATGGCGCAAGCGGAGCAAGTTTTCGGAAGAGATATTTTAAGGGATATCGCTTCAGAGATTGTAAATCCATATGGTCGTTCCCCTTCTCGATCTCAACTGGAAAGAAACACTTTCTTTTCTGAACCCACGATGACGCAAGAAGAGGCGATGGCAAACAGGCGGAGACTGGCTGGTACTCCTGAAACAAACGAAGCTGTTCCAACACAAACAGACAGGGGTTTTGTTCCAACAAACGAAGCGCAAACCGCAGCTACTGCTGCGTCTGTTGAGGCAGATCCATTAGCCGCGCAGAAAGCAATCCTTGCAACCGATAACGTAACGCAGTTAATGGCGGAGCGCAGTAACAAGACTTTGCAGGAATACATCAATAGCCTTGATCCACGGGCCATTGTTGCTAACGCCGAGCGCGTGATGCAAGCAAGAGCCAATCAGGGTCAAGTTGTTGAAGACGTGTTTGATCCTAACTTACCGTTGTCTTCACAAGGCGTGTCCTCTGATGAAATAGTAATGACTCCTGAACAGGTAGCGATGGAAGAGGCTAAGTTTGTAGGGAACATTGGTGTGGGTGAAGCCAAGCCTGATGTGTTTCCAAACGATGTCAGTGTCCTTGAGCAACCTGTTGTTCCTGTTGATCAACGACCAGAGGACGTTCGGTTTGCTGATCCGAGCACCTTGAACCTTGGTCAGCAAGAAGTGCAAAGGCTGCTTTTGGCTGACGAACGTGCGGACAGTTTTGACCCACAGACGACTCCTCTTTCATTGCCCGAGGGACAATTCTCGGATGTAATAGACTACGGGGGGGCTGTTGCGGGGGACATTATCGGCGGGACTGTAGACCTCGTTAAAGGGGCATCTTCCGCACTTACAGACACAACAAGACTTGAAGCAGAACTTGCAGAAATAAACAAAGCTATACCAAACGCTTTAGATAATAACGATCAAATATTAGCGGACAGCCTACAACAACGAAAAGATGTAATCCTAGCCGTATTAACGGGGAAAGAGGCGGGTATTGATGTAGTAGAAGGCATCTCTGGCGCGGGTACAGCCGCTATTGACTTTGTTGGCGACGTGGGTGGTTTACTTGCACGTAAATACCAAGAGTATGTGGGTGCAGGCCTTGATCCGTATCAGGCGGCTGAAAAACTCAAAGAGTATAAACAAACACAGGAATACACTCAAGCATTACGAGATGCTCGGGATAAAGAACAGAAAGACGCCGAGGCTGCGCGGGAAGCAAAGATTGAAAGTTTACGCGATGGCGAAACACCTCCTGCTGTAGACACAGAGTCGGCGGTTGTAACCGAACAAGAGCTAACACCTGAACAAAGACGGGAGGCTGCGGAAGACTCAGCAAGAGTTACGACTGTTGAAGAAACAACAACCGATGGCACTGAAGAAACAACGGTCGTTGAAGAGGCAACTACGACAGAGGACGAAATTCCTCGCCCAAAAGCTCAACCAGATAATGTAGCGCCTTTGGAAAAGTTCGAGCCTATTGCAAACGACCCAGACAAAACACCTGAACAAAAAGCCAGTGAGTTATCTGACACGTTGTTTTCTGGTATCGCTGGCAAAGACGTAAGTATGTCCTCTAAAGATTCTGTCAAAGCGTATGAAAGATTGTTTAGCGAAATGCTAGGCATGGATGACAAAGACGCCGAGAAAGAAATGTGGCACAACATGGCAATGATTGGGTTTGCCATTGCCGCAGGAGAAAGCCCTAGCGCATTACAGAACATCGCCAACGGTATGCTGGCTGGTACGAAGATGATGAAAGAAGATCGTGCCACTAAACAGAAACGTGAAGACGCCGTCAAAACAATGGCGATTGAACGGGCATTTAAGATGGAAGACGACGCTGCCAAGTTTAAAAGGGATCTTGCTCTTGCAAGAGTGCGCGGCTCTGGCACAGATAAATACACAACGGAACGAGAAAGAAGTCGTCTTAAAGAAGTTATTCTTCGAGATCCCTACGCTTATCCAGGTCTTTTAGGCGACGACGGTCAAATCGATCCGAATAGACTAAACACATATCTTGATAGCGTTGTCACAGGAGACATTCCCGAGAAACCTAAACTTAGTCAAGAAGAAGCTATAGCTCAATACAACAGTATTCTTGCCACCAGACCAGAGCTAAAAAGCGTTATGCTAACACGACTTAGAAATGAAGGTTACGACACAAAAGGGCTAGAGTAGTATGGCAGGGTTGTTCGACGACTTATTGCAAGAAAACAATGCTCCACCGCCCTCCGCCCCCAGTGGTGGGTTGTTCGATGATCTTTTAGTGGAAGAAGCTGAAGAAGAATCAGATCAAACGGTTGTTGGTTCTATCGGTCGAGGTGTACCCGCTGGTTTAGTTAACATCGCACAGGGGATCTCAGAACTTGGTGCGGCTGGGTTAGAAGCTACCAACATCGTAGACGAGGGCAGTCAAGAGGCAGTCACACAAGCCTTTGAAAACTTCAAGGATGCGACAGGGTTACGACCAGAGCGCACTGCGGGTAAAGTCGCAGAGGTTATAACAAACTATGCTACACCTGGCCTTGGTGTATTTAGCTGGGTATCTAAAGCAGACAAAGCACGGAAAGCTCTACAGGCTGGAGCCCCACTACCCAAAGCAAAGACTTGGTTCGGTAAGTCCGCTGTTAAGTTTGGGGAGAAAGCACCCAAAGCGCTGACGGGCACACGCGTAGGTCGCGCTGCTCTGACCACGGTAGGCACAGGAGTTGCCGACGTATTGGTGTCACCTAGCTCGATGACTACGCTTGCTGATAGTTGGGATGCAATGCCCGAGTTTATGCGGACGGAAGACGAAAAAGGCTTGACAGGCAAAGAACTCACAGGTGTCCGTCTGCGCAACAAGCTGCGTCTTGGTCTTGAGGGCGCTGGGTTTAACCTTGGTGCAGAGGTTGCACTCCCAGTGGTGGGTGCGACTATCAAAGGTATTGGTCAGGTTCCAGGTGTGCCAGCCATGGCTCGGGGGCTGTCTAATGCGTTTGACTACATGGGCAACAAGATCCTTGAAGCTCCTGTCATTGGACGTGTTACTAAAAAATATTTAACGCCAGATGGCCTTGCTAATAACGAAGTCATGACTGCGTTGCGGACAGCGGAGGGCATGACCGAGGGTCAAGAAAAAATTGCCAGTGATATTATACGAGACTATGACAAGGCTGTTCAGAACCTAATTAAGTTTCAGGGCGTCAGAGGTTTGTTCCGTTCAGGTCGAGAACGAATACAGCGCACATACAACGACACATTTGATTATCTGACAGGAGAAATGTCTCCTGCGGATTTCCGTTCGGCGTATGGTTCTAAAGTTACCAAGGCTGCGGATAGAATGCGGGATCAGATCACAGATTTGAGCAACGCCTTTCGGCAATCTGTCGAAGAATCTAACCTGCCAAGAGAAGAGATTGATCGAATTGTAGGACTGTTTGATCAGAACCAAGCAACGTATCTACGTCGGGTGTATGAGATCCAACTAAACCCTGACAAGTTTAAAGGCGTGGTTGTTAGAGACTTACCCCAATACGATGCTGCGTTGGCGCAAACCGAACAGGCAATGCGCAACAGAAACATGCGGATCCAGAACGGTATTGATAACGGCACCATTCGTCCTGATGACCCACAGGTAGAGCTCCTTGTAGATGACCCTAGAGCCGCAGCCGAATTGTTTATAGATCAACAGTTTGAAAATGCTGGCGTTACGTTAGGACAGTTTTCTTCAGATGCGCCAAGAGCTTTGAGAGAAGAATACGCAAGAGGCAAGAAGGCCGTGGAGAATGCCACGCGTGGCAAACTATTTAACCTGTCTAGTGGGATGCTGAAAGACAGGTCCTCGATCCTTGATGAGGCCCCTCTCTTGCAAGAGATGATGGGTGTTGTTGACAATCCCAAGGACGCATATCTTTACACGATCAACAATTTATCAAACACTCTTGCCGCTCAGAAACTATATTCTGAAGTACAAAGAAGTTTAGGTAAAGTAGACTATCAAGCGGCGGCTCCAAGGCTGGCCTCTGGAACATACCGTCCCACCATCGATGGTAGCACTGTGCCTGATGACGCAGTGGCAAGCCTCACAGGGTTAGGTTATGTCAAAGCTGGGGATGCTGTCAAAGCTCAAGACAATGCTTTTGGCGGGTCCTTTGGTGCTTTGAGTGGGGACTATGTTCCCGCTGAAGTATATAACGCTATGACCACGCCTCTGCGCTCAAGCTCCTCGGTCCAAGAAGCTCTTGCTGTATCCTTGCAACTCAAGGGTCTGTCGCAGATGTCGAAGACGGTGCTCAACCCACTGTCACAGGTTCGGAACTTTCTGTCCAACACGTTTGTTGTAGGAGCCAATGGTTTGCTTGGCAGAAACATGGGTTTGTTTGAAAGTGCAGATGTGCTCTTGGCAAACGCTGTCGATAGTCCCGAGCAGTTCAAGTTACTTCGAGCCATGGCAAACGAGGGTGCGATTGGTCAGAACATTCAGATCAACGAGATGCGTAGACTTCTGCAAGAGCAAACAGAACTTGGCGTTTCTTCTAGATTAAACAAGCTCGGCAACTTTGTTGTTGAGTCAAAAGCTGGTGCGCCAGTTCGCTTCATGCAGAAAACCTACCAGCTTGGCGACGACTACTGGAAGGTCGTAGGTGCGTTGGGCGAGAAGGCTCGGTATGGTGCGGCTCTTCGCAAGGGCGGCATTGATATCGACAATGTGTCACCACAGGTGCAGCAAGCTCTGATGGACGCGGGTCTTGTGCAGAGAACACGTTCGATTGCCGACACTGATTTCGGTGACATGCTTGCCATTGATCTTGTAAAGCAAACCATGCCTACATACTCCATGGTTCCCGAAGCTATCAAAGCTATTCGTCGGGTCCCTGTCGTTGGTAACTTTATGGCGTTTCCTGCGGAGATTATTCGTACTTCTGGCAACATCGTAAACCGCGCTGTCAAGGAGATGGGGTTCAAAGCTACCCCAGAACTGGTCCAAGCTCTTGGTGAGCAGCAGGCTCGTGCTCTTGCGCGTCAGATCCGTGGGATCGGGGCGCAGCGTTTGACAGGCTACATCTCTATGGCTGGTGTAGCGCCGATTGCAATGCGTGACGCTGCCCATAGCGTTCTTGAAGTAACGCCAGAAGAGGAGCAGTTGCTGGAAGAGAACAGTCCGTACTGGACCAAAGGCAACACGCTTATGTATTTAAGCAAGCTCAAGGACGGCGAGGCTGAATACGCTGACCTGTCCTACATGTTGCCCTATGAGTTTATGCTGGCCCCTGCCCGTGCGGCACTACAAGTGTACGGAGAGAAGGGTGAGGTTGGAGCCAACGAAGCAGAACAGATCTTTGCTGCATCTTGGGAAGGGTTTAAGAAGTTTGCCGAACCGTTTGCGTCAGAAGCACTGGCAGCGGAGCGGGTGTTTGACGTCACTATGCGGGATGGTAAAACCCAGACGGGCGCAGAAATCTATGAGCCAGGTGAAATGTGGGGGGATAAACTTTCGAAGTCCTTGGTCCATGTAGCAGGCGCATTTATGCCAGGTATTATAGACCAGTTTACCACAGTCAAAGGCGGACAGTTTGTTCCTGGTCGTGCCACACGCGCAGCCACAGACATGCCATCTAGAGAAGGCGACCCCTATACAATAGCCGAAGAAGCAGGGACCATGATGATTGGTGTGCGTCCCATGAAGCTCAAGGTAGATCGAAGCCTTGGCTATGCTGGCGGAGAGTATTCTGCCAACCGTTCAAGTGCAGTGCAGATCTTTACAAAGGTTGCCGATGACAATGACGCTACTGCGGAGGACATCGTCAATGCGTACATCAAAGCAAACGAAGCGCGTCGTCGTCACCAAGCGGAACTACGGGACAAGATTGAGAAAGCCAAAGCCGCAGGAATGACCATTGGTCAAATCTATCAAGCGTTTAAAAATACTGGCGTGTCGCAAAAAGAACTAACGCAGATTATGAACAACCGATACTCTCCAATTAAGGTCAGTCGAAGTTTAATTAGGGAAGTTAGCAACGAAGTTAACGTTAAACGTGAGAGCCGAATCTTAAAGAAACTACCTCGCACTGAAATACTTGACGCAGCGAAAGCATTTAGAAACGCTCCAATTGTAGGGGAGCAGCAACCTGTTCCTACTGCACCTGCTTCTGGTGGGCTTTTCGATGATCTATTGCAAATGCCTTCACAGCCACAACCCACGGTCCCCGAACCACAGCCTAGCGAAACCTTTATCGGTCGTGCAACGGACGCGGTAGTTGATACAGGGCGGGGGATTACACAGGGGTTGGTTGAACGTGCTCGGACCGTGGCCCCAAGTCTATTGGGTAGTGACCCAGCGTCTCAAGCTGCTAACCAAGAGATCCTGAACCGCCGCGCAAATCAGTAGTCTGTTTCGACAACCACCCGCACACCATTGCCCCCGAACATTCTAACGAGTTCGTCGGCTGCGCTTTCTGTTTCTTCTACGATCTCTTTGTCCTTGGTTAGAGCAGCTAGGTTGATTGACATCCCGATAAACTCCATCAGTGCTTCTATCTGAGCAGGGTGCATTTGTCTAAGGCCAAGGCTTTTCATGTTTGGATCAATCATTCTATTTCTCCCCAATCTGGTTTAATGTCTACGTCTATTTTAGAGGGGACCTTGAGTGGCACTCCTGTTTCCATGATCTCCTTAATCCTGTCCGCCTGCTCTTGGCTCTCTATGTTAAAGCATAGCTCATCATGAACTGTGAGCATAGGAGTAAGTCCCTCGTTGTAGCAATCGAGCATTGCTTTTTTTGTTTGGTCGGCTGCTGAACCTTGGATCAATCTGTTCAGTGCCTTGTATGTAAACGCCCGTTTGATCTGTTTGCCGTACTGCTTCTGTGCTTCGTCGTGAGGTAGGGGTTTGCCTACCCCGAAGGTGACAGGCTCCCAAAGCGGAAACCTGCACTTACGGCCCAGCAGAGTGCGTATCTGACCGTTCTCTGACGCCTGTTTGGTAGCCACGTCCGCAAGCTGCTTAACAAACGGCACCTTGTCCCGATGCTGACGGATCAAAGACTTCGCATCATCCGCTGGAATCCCAAGTTGATCAGCTAGTTTTGCTACCCCCATGCCATACATAATCCCAAGGTTGACAGTCTTGGCCTGCTTCCGTGTGATGCCAGCAAGGTCCGCTACCATCTGATGCAGGTCCACGTCCCCCGTGTTGAACTCCTCAACGATGTCATCGACCACATGGTGCCTCATGTAATCAGGCATGGACGCCGCAAAGTGCACCAATAACCTCGGCTCTTGGCTCGAATAGTCAAACGATCCCCACTGGCATCCTTCGTTCGGCACGAACAAACCACGGATCATCTTCTTGATGTCAGGGTCACGCGCAGGAATTTGCTGGAGGTTGGGGTTCGAAGACGAAAACCTACCCGTCACGGTGCCACCCTCATCCCTGCGGGTAGAGTGAAGCTCCGTATGGATACGTCCGTTATGCTCATGGCGCAAGATGCTGTCAATAAAGGTAGAGTCAGCCTTGTCGAACTCGCGCAGCTTAACCAGTGCCTGACAGACTTCGGATGGGTGGTCGTTCAAGAAGGATTTGGTAAAGGACGGTGCCCCTTTTTCCGTGGTAAGGTATTCCATACCCAGCTTGTCAAACATCTTCTGGATCGACGCCGATGCCCAGATGTCCACCTCCATGCCAGCCTCGCCTTCGATATACTTACGCAGCTTGGACGTCTGCTTACGAATCAGCTTCTTGTTTTGGTCAGCCTTGTCCAGATCGACACGCACCCCATTGCTTCGCATGTCCAACATGCATGGGATCAGGTCCGTCTCGATGTTCCAGATATGCCAGAGCTCCTGCTCTTCTAGCTGCACCTTCAGTGCGTCCCACAGTTTAAGCGTTGCCACGGCGTCCTGTTCTGCATAGGCCCCCACATACTTGGGCGGCAATAGATACATGCCAGACTTGGGATCCACGCCCCATTCTTTGGCTGCGGCTTGCAGTAGCTTCTCGTCTTTACGCAGTGCTACGAAGTCCCGAGCCATAGCATCAAGGCCAAAGGACCAACGGTTCTCGTCTACCAATGCTCCAGTAATCATGGTGTCGATGATACGACCCTTGATCTCCACGCCCTCGGCCCGTAGCCACCCTGCATCGTAGGTTGCGTTGTGCATGATCACGTTCATCTCTGGTACAGACAGTTGCTTCTTGATCCATTTGAGCGTGAACTTAGGATCTAGGTTGTGTCCGTTCTCGTGCCGCATTGGGAAGTAGCCTTTATACTCCCCTGCTGCCACGGCTATGCCTATAATATGCCCGTCATTACGCGCCCATCCTGGTCCCAGTGTTTTGATGTTGGGGTCGTATGTCTCAAGGTCCACAGCCACATCTTTGTAGCTGGTTAGATCTGGATAGTCTGGTGGGATATTCCAATCTACATCTATCAAATCCAACTCATGTTTGATCTGATGGTGTAGGTCACTCCCGAATAGATTTTTTTGCATGCTGTCGTTTGCTCTCAATGAAGTTGTTTTTGTTTTTGTTTACTTGCTGCCAACGCACATGCGAGGACAACTCGGCAAGTATGTGCACGAACTGATTCGGTTCGAACTTTGCTACCCTAACACCATCCTCGTACACATTCATCCCGTCGTCTGTAACTTTCCAAGTATACCTCATTTTTCTCCTCCCAAAGCTGCATACCCACAGATGTCCACCCATCCGTCCATGTGATTAGACTTCATCAACCGCGAACATTTCATCAGGATCATACACACTGCCACCTGTTCTCTCGTGATCTTCGTACCAAGGAACACGGACCATAGATCTGCTATGTCTTGGAAGTTTTGTTTGGCGTCACCGTAGTCTTTGTTACGGTCCCCGTTGATAAGTTTCTCTGCCTGTTTGAGGATCTCATCTCGTTTCATATCGTATACCTGTAGTTATTGTTGCTCTGTAGAATGTAGAGATTGTGCCTTGCCCGTGTGACCGCAACGTAAAACGCACGATGCTCATCGTCAGGGTGGTCGCTCTCCACACATGCCTTGGTTGACGCAAGGGATACAACGCAGTTGTCATCCTCGCCTCCCTTCATCGCATGGAAGGTAGACAGTTTTATTCTTGGCTCTGACAGCAAGTCGTCGCCCCGTCGTTCCATCGCATCGATGTAGTCTTGTTCGGCTCCGCCTACACGCATGACCTCATACGCGCTCTGCTCTGGCCCAGCCAACAATCCAAATTCCTGTTGCAATCGATCCATGTTGAGCTCCGCATCAGGAGCCAACAGGTCCAGCATCTGTGTCGAACCACGTTTGACCACAGCATTCTGCCCCTGCTTCGGGACCGAAGAGTACAGGTCCTTGATCCTTTGCAGCCCCACAGATTTACCAGCACACAGATCGTCCCATGTGTATAGGTTTGCTACGAGTTTCTCCGACACACTGGGTCTGCCCTTCAAAGAATACTTGAAGCCCATCTCTTTGATCCGCTTTGCCAGGTCGTGAACGTACCCGTTGGTCCGAGCCATAATAGTCCATGACCCCTCGTGCAGCGGTATTTCATCAAGGTATGTGACCCACTCAACCATGCCCTCTTCTTCTCGGGGCTTAAACACTTTGATGTGACGATCATCAATCCTCTTGGAAATGTCCACGGCTAACCTATGCACAGATGCAGGGATCCTGTACGATTGCTCAAGCACCTCCACTTGATTGGTGCATGTGTTAAACACATTAACATCCACGCCCGTCCAACGGTGGATGGCCTGATCGTCGTCACCAGCAATAAAGACTTGGTCAGATGCGTCAGCGATTTTTGCTGCCATCTCCCACTGCAACGGCGTGAAGTCTTGGGCCTCATCGATAAACAAATAGTCAAGGGCAGGGGGCTCCCCCACCTGTATATACTTGTCGATCATATCAACGTAGTCGTACTTGTTGACCGCACGTTTGTACTCTTCGATCTGCTCGTGCAGTTGCACCAACTTAGGATAGAACAAACTACGGTCAGCCGTCTCGTTGAACTCCGTGTCCAAGTCCACCATCCGCAACCGTGCTCGGCCCACCATCTGTAGGTACACGGCCCCTGAACCTCCAATCGAAGGCAGGGACATACCATCCTCAAGATTGTTGGTTATCTTTCCTTCAAAGGTCAGGCCCACCATCGCCCCGATGTTGTCATAGTCTTCCTTGTTCATGATGTCGCTAGGCTGTAGCCCCAACCCACGGAACCCAAACGAGTGGCTCGTTCGCATAAACGGAAAGTCCTTCGGCTCCAGTTGGAACTCGGCACACGCCCGTGTCACCATCTCCTCGATAGCCTTGCGGGTAAACGAGATCACCCCCACGCGTGACGGGTGCGCCCCTTGTGCCAGTGCGTCTTTGATCTCCTCAATCAAACGATAGGTCTTGCCGCAACCTGGTGGACCCAGAATAAGTTTAGCCTTCGGGATCATAATCCTTGCCTCTCGGTCTAGTGTTTACCCAGTCTTCTATCTCTGTCAAAACCCAACGGCTTGATGACCGCCTGTTGCTCTCGTCACCAAGAATGATGGGCTTTGGAAAACTGGTCGAGTTTTGCGCCAACTTGTAAACGTATGAGCGCGATACCCCCAAGATATCCGCCACCTCTCCCACGCGCAGCAATCTGTTAGAATGGGATGTCATTACTAATCTCCTTTGCAGGCAATTCTACTTCTTCTTCGTCAAACGCAGGAACCCACCAGCATCGCACCGTGCTCCGCCTCTCCCCCTTGGGCCCACGCTTTTTAATGTTTTGCACTCCGCTGTCTCCCCCGATATCGCGGATCATCTGTGTCACCCACCCACGGCTGGTAACATTGAAGCGGCGGTTGTGCAGAAACTCCAAAAGCCCCTCCAACTTGAACTTCGTAATGCCGCCATCGGTCCACGGTTTACCCATGTCAATCTCCTCTGGGGCCATCGCCCGAATGTGGCTCGTGCAATACGTCCGCAACAGATCCTTGAACTGCCCTGCCATGGTCAGTTCTTCTGGTACATCTATGTATGTAGCTTGGCTCATCAGCCCGTTGACCATCTGCTGCCAGCGGTTAGCCTTGGTTGTCGGCGGCATGAACATACACTGCTCCATGCATGCACGTTGCCACAGTGTTTGGTTCTGTAGTTGTTCTGTGGACAACATGATCCGTGTTCCGTTCACATCCATAAAATACAGCCGTGGTTCCGACAGCATGATCGTCAGTCCACCAACCTGTGGCGCATCCGGCGCATCGTCGCTGATCCCATGCTTTGCCAACACGCAGAGTGCCGGATCACAGAACGACTTGAACGGCTCATCGCTGCATGTGTAGCTGTAATCTTTCTTCTCATGCTGCTGAATGATCGTCGATACTTCCTTCGACGGCAGCGGTGGAGAAAACAAAGTTCGGTTGTACTCTTCAACCGCCCCGTGCCAATCATCAGGAAACTTCTTCTTGCAGTACACCCCGATAAAAAACAGCAGCTTGTTTCTCGGCTCCGACTGCGGCCCGTCCGAAAAGATCTCCCGTATACACGGAGGCCCGTCAGTGAAATGCTTACGCGCTTTAGTCGTGGCCCGTACCGCTTCTAGATCAGACAGCGCAACACGGCCCTTGTCCACCGCATCCAAGAACTCGTCGAGTTCCATCGCCTCGACCTTCTCGTTGTAACAAAACCGCTGCGGTAACTCTGCATTAAAGTATGGCATGTTGATAAAGTTGCCCACGTCCCCGCGCTCGGCAATGATCTTGTCCTGCTTTGGAAAGATCTCCACACCACTGTGACCAAGCATGATCGACATCTCGGTCAGGTATTCACGGACCACGGCTGCTTGCTCAAACTCTTTGAGGAACAAATACAGGTGGGCACCGCCCGACTTGGAGCGGCAATGAAACAACGGGAGCTTCAACTTGCGTATGCGCTCCTGCAATTCTTTATGGTTCAAGTCATACACATCGATGTCGATAGCCCCGAACTTGCATTCGTTGTTCTCGTTGATTGGGATCGCCCCAACCCCATGCGTACCGTCGATGTGCGCCTGAACAAGATCCTCGGTCAGAGGCTCCCGTATAATTTTGCTTTGTGATTCTGCCTTACCGTTCCGTCCTATGCGTCCAACTATCGTTGTCCCATGGGCACTCGACGCCCCAACATATGCGGCAAGCAGTCTGTTAGCTTGTGACATCTACTGCTCCAAAGTGAAAAGGGGGACAGTACCCGCTGTCCCCCGAGGCTGCTAAAACGGTATCTCATCCGAGTTGGAAGAGGAAACTGTGGAGGAGCCCTCCTCCGGTGCAGCTTTCACTTCGCCAGCCGCAACGCTATCGCGAAACGACTTAGCTTCAAGCATAAGGTCGCGGCTCTCAAGCAGCCCAACCTTCTCTATCTGATAGTTGAACCACGACCCTTGGTCATTGCTCTCTTCTATCGTAGTAAACTTCCATTGCGTTGCAAACAACGGAGGCGTAATCATTGCGCCCGTCTTTGGGTGCTTGATCTTCTGCATTGCAATCTGTGTTTTCCAACGGCGGCTCACCTTTAACTGGCTCGACTTCATGTCGATCACCACAGGTTGATACGTGCCGTCAGCTTCCACAACCAAACAGTAATGCTGGTCTGACTTAACCAACTCGTTACCATTGGGCAACATTTCCTTTGCACCCTGCCGCTCGGTTCTTTGCAATACTGGATCGGTCGCAGCTATCTCGCCACGGAAACCACCACCCTGATCACGAGGTGTGAACTCTAGGTACTTGGTTGTTTGGTAGCACGGGATAACAGTAATGCCATCTTCCCCCGTCCAATGCTGCTTGGTCACAGTATTAAACATATCACCTTGCTCAGAGCCTTCGATGTACTCTGCCTCGCGCTTCTTCAGTTGCGGTGACATCGCCTGTAAGATCCGAACAAACGGGATCTGCATCTCGCTACTGTCAAACGCCGCACCTTCGCCAGCGAACTCAAGGATATCGTCCATTACATCGGTTGATACTGCGGTTTCTTTTTTCTTAGCTACTGCGCCCATTATGCTTTCCTCCGAATTTGTGCAGCGTTGGATATAAATGCCCCGAACATATCAAGGTCAATCGGTTTACCGTCCGTAATGCGCTCCTTCACAAACGCCTTGAGTGTGGACGGGTGAACGTGGGTCTTGGTCTTTGGATCAAAGCCACGCTCTTGCAGGAGTCCAACGACATCCCCCGCAACATTATCTTCACCTTTACCAAAGGAACAGGTCACATCGTTCTTGATGATGTCATCTAACCCGTTGTCCCGCAGCCACGAGAACGCCTCGTCCTTACGCGCTGCTGGTATCGATGCACTAACGATCATCTTTCTTTCAACGGTCACGCCGTCAACGTCCAGACGCTCGACACCCATCTCATCCATCAAGGCTGGGATGTTTTCTACAGAGAGCTTATGCTTCTCTTGCTTCAGTGCTTTCAGGTGGTTGTCCGCATCTTCAATCTCTTGCTCAATGCGGCGTAGGTTTCGAACCAAAGAACTCAATTGTTTTCCAGTTCCAGTATCGACGCTAGAGAGGGCGTCGGCCTCATCAATTATGTCCTCGAATATATCGGTCATAAGTTTTTCCTCTTCAGGGTTGCTTTCTGCGGTAGCCTCATGCTATCCGTACAGTAGACAATAGTGGAGGTATATGATGTCTGTCAACTACAAATTTAAATTAAAACCCTTCGAGCACCAGACCACGGCCCTTGATTACGGGTGGCGACGAATAGAGTTCGGACTGTTCATGGAAATGGGAACAGGTAAATCCAAAGTTCTGATCGACAACATGGGTATGTTGTACCTCGCAGGGCAGATCAACTTCGCTTTGGTCATCGCACCCAAGGGCGTGTATCGCAACTGGGTGGTCAAAGAAATACCCGAACACATGTCCGATGAAGTACCGCACCGAGTGATTCGGTGGGTCGCATCACCAAACAAAACACAACAGGAAGAAATGCGCTCCGTCAAGGACAAGTTCGATGGCCTTACCATCTTTGTCATGAACGTCGAAGCGTTCTCTTCTTTGAAAGGTAAGCAAGCAGGGGAGTGGATGTCTCGTGCGCTTGGGCCTCATGGCCTGATCGCCATCGACGAATCAACAACTATCAAAAACCACAAGGCCAAGCGCACCAAGAACTTGATGAAGATTGCATCGGGATTCAAGTACAAAAGACTATTGACAGGGTCTCCCGTGACAAAAAGTCCGATGGATATATATTCGCAGTGCGAGTTCCTACGACCAGGTCTCTTGGGATACGATTCCTACTACGCATTCCAAGGTCGCTACGCCATCGTACAAAAGAAAACCATGGGCCAATCTGCGTTCCAACAGATCGTCGGATATCGAAACCTCGACGAGCTAACCGATAAGATAGACATGTTCTCCTATCGGGTGCTCAAGAAAGACTGCCTCGATCTCCCCGACAAAATGTACACAGTACGCTACGTTGGCCTGACCCCCGAGCAGCGGGACATGTACAACCAGATCCGGCAGAACGCCATGGTCATGCTCGACAGCGGTGAGATGTCCACGGCCCCCGCCGTAATTACGCAGATGCTACGCTTGCAACAGATCATGTCCGGTCACCTCAAGACTGACGACGACGAAATGCTGTACTTCCCGTCCCTTCGCATGGATGCTCTCAAAGAAATACTCGATGAGCACGAAGGCAAAGCAATCATCTGGTCACGTTTCCGATACGACATCCAACAGATCACGCGTACACTAAACGAAACTTTCGGGGACGGCTGCGCTGCTGCATACTACGGGGACACATCCGACGATGACCGCAACAACATCGTCAAGAACTTTCAAGATCCCAACCACCCGCTCCGTTTCTTCGTAGGCAACCCAGCCACCGCTGGATACGGCCTGACTTTGACCGAAGCTAACCTCGTGGTATACTATGCCAACGACTTCAATCTTGAAACGCGCATCCAATCAGAGGACCGCGCCCATCGGATCGGACAAAAGAACAACGTAACATACATCGATCTAATCACTGAAGGTACAATCGACGAGAAGATCGTGCAGTCCCTCAGAGACAAGATCAACATCGGAGCCAAGGTTCTAGGAGAGGAAGCAAAAGAATGGCTAAGACTAAAACCCACGACGAAATAATCGAAGCAGTATGCGACTACAAAAAAGGCTGGACCAACCTGGACTCCGCCTCAAGGGAGCTCGGGGAACTGGCAGGGTTCACGCCCGACATTGCCGCAGCCTTCCTCAAGAACATGAAGCGCAACAACGTCACGCAGATCCGTGGCTACTCCAAAGAAAAAGATTACCAGATCGAAGGCAAGAAAGGTAAACCCAATGAGGCAAAAAAATAGCCCCGTTTAAGGGGCTAGTTATATGAGGCAGTAAGGCCACAGGCATGGGTCTTACTGTCGAGCAGTGTAAATATATCCTATCACGCAGGTTCCGTATCGGCAACAGCTTTCCGAATCAATACAGATAGTTGTCGTGCCATGGACCTCTGTTCTGAATCCGCTAACTTGCGAAGCAGATCGTGGTCCTCCTTTAACAAGCCAACATTCTGAAACTGCTGCTTGTCCTTCTCTTTCATTTTCTTTCGAGCCATGTGCGCCCCCAGTTTGTAGTCCATTTGTATAAGACTTATACATTGACTGGGGGCTAGTTGCAAGTCATTCGTCCACTCGTATGCAACGCCATGGAATATCGTCTCGCTTGTCCACATAGTTAGGGATGCAGTGCGCAACAATCTCGTCGCCCTCTTCAAGCTCCATCCGCTCAACAATCCGAGAGTTAAAGAACACAGCCTCACCCTCGTCGTTCACACCAAACGCGCTACCCGAGTACGTCTTACCCTCGACCAACACACCCATCGATTCTGTCTTAAAATCTCGGCTCATAAATTTCTCCTTCTTTCTCTTGTTCTTTGTAATATTTAAGCTGTCGAACTAGGGCCTCGATCCTTGGATCCGTGTGGTTCTCCCACTCGATATCGTCGATCTGCTTTTGTGTTCTCTTGATCAGATCGCTTATCAGATCCAAGTGTTCCATCCTTTTTCTCCCACGGTGGTTGGGACAAGGATATAGCCTCATGACCATTCGCCATCTTGCGCTTGTATCCCTGCCATTCTTTCTGTGCTGCTGTCCATCGACTCATATGTTGTATCCTCCATCTCTTAGAGCCTGAACATAGTTATCTAATTCTTCCCGAGCAGCAAACAATTCACGATGTATATTCGGACGGGCATCTTTCCTGTACCGTTCGTCCGCCAAGTTATCTACTTGCTGCTTGAGCCATTTCAATTGTGCCGCCTGAAACGTAGTCAACTGCTCGTCACCCATCGACCGCCTCCTTCTCGGGCCGTAATCTTGGCCTGATGTACTTCGACACCTTACTACTTGTCTCGCAGGTCATCATGATGTCGTTGCCGTAGAGGTCGTACAAATGGTTGTATATCCCATCTGCACTCCCACCACTCATAGCAGAAGCACAATGCTTCTCACTCTCAAACCAAACAGTCGTCTCAATCTCGTGATCCTGCACCGTGTACTCAATCACAAGTGCCGTGAAAAACTCAATCATCGGGAAACTTCCCACACACCTTCACGACCCGCGTTCTTGCCAGTGTCCCTGATCATTCCCGCTTTGTGTAACTGCGTCATCGTCGCCCTCACAATCGTCAGCTTTAAACCAGTGCGGTCTGCCAACTGCTTCGCAGTCCCAACTCCTCGGTCCAACTCAGCTAGGATCTGCTCCTTCCTCGTCAGCTTCTGGTTGGTCTGTCGCTTGCGCGTCAACCTATCCCACATTTTCTTGAACATCGCTCTCTCCTTTCTCTCTAAGAACTTCCGCAATCTCCTCTATTGCTGTCAAGTTTAACCCAAAATTCTCCGCACAACCACGGTATCTTCCCAACCAGGTCGCCAATGCCGTCGCGGCCTGTCGCCGCAACTCACGCTGCGAGTCATCACTGTCAGGATCAAACCGCTCGTAGCCGCCACCCTTCTTGCGTAAACTCACCGGACTTATAAACGTAGGATACTCCCTCACGCTTATGCTCACCACCTGATCCTCGGGGTCCGACTCTTGAACCACGATCCTCAGACCACTCGCCATCTGACGCGCCATTTGTATGCGCCACTGTCGTGCAGCTTCTTGATCTTCCATCCCATAGAACCACTCATACGCCTCATGGTCAGGCTGTCCACCCAACCAATCCACGAACTCCGCAGGATGAAACATGTTGCGGCCCGATGCCGCTAAGTAATCGTCAATAATTCTTTGACGTTCTTTCTTTGGAAAACCAGCCATTTCTTTTCTCCTTTTCTAGCTGTTTAGTTGACCGCCGTACCGCGACCCGACTGACCGCAACGTGACTCATCATGCCGCGCCTCGACCGCCTTGACATAACTTGTCGGATCTAACCATGACACGACCCACCCAAACGGGACCGCCATGACACACCGCATAACAACGGGACACAACGCAACACACCCAACCTAGACCGCCATGACACGACCTGACCGAACCCGACATACCTCAACTTATCATTCCATGACCGCCGTACCGTGTCCTCACCCTACCGAACCTAACCCGAACGCACCTAATCAAGACCGCCGTACCGTGACCAGGCCACGCCTTAACCGAACATATCACGCCTCACCTAGAATGACCCCGACCGCCTTAACAAACCTTGACCCAACGAAACCCAACACACACCGCCGTACCCAACCTAGACCGCCAAACCAAAACGGGCCATGCCTGTGCCGCGCCCCAACTCAACGAACCCGTCCAAACCGGACCGTGCCCCGACCGTCTTAACCCGACTTGCCATAACCGACCTTGTCACACCTCGACCGCCTTACCTCGCCTTAACGTAACAAACGTGGACCCGCCTGAACTTGACCGCCACACCGAAACTTACCACATCTTGCCCAGCCGAACCCTGTGAGACCCAAACGAAACGGGACCGCCTGACCCAACCGGACCGTACCCCGCCTTAACCGAACGTGCTCGACCGCGCCTCACCCAGACCGTCTCAACATATCTAACCTTGACCAAAATATTAGATCAGGAAACGGAGAAGAATAGCTTCCCTCTAATTGCTGCGGTTAAGACACTCACAGCTTGCCGCCAACATCGGTGCATATGTGAGACACCTCTCGCCAGTTGGTCACGGCTGTAACTCTAAATGGATGGGGGCGCTCGGCCCCCGATCCGTTGTTATTAATGCTAGTATTATTCCGCAGCAACGAGAGTAACATCCCGACGGGATCTTTCCTCCGCCATGAACTGCATAAGCTCCGCCGTCTGATCATCCGCATACTCTGGATTGTCCAACGCATCCTGCTGAACATCTCGACCCTCCAACATCAACTCATCCCACTCCTCTTGGAACGAACCCATGCTGTCCTCAGTCAATACTTGGAACGTGCCAAACGATCCTCGGCCCTTCTCCTGTCGGAAGTCCCCGATACCCACAATCGATCCCGCGTTCGTCAACAACGACACAATCGAATACGCAGACAAAGTCGGCTGCACATACGCAATGTCAACCTCCGCACACCAACGCGGCAAGTACGCACGGGTCCGCATGTCTGGCGTCTTGTTCATGTCCGCAGACCGAACCATGTCAATCTTCAACTGAGGCTTGCCCCAAATCTGAACGTGCGTCTGTGGCAAAAAGATCAAACGCTGCACACTCGTCTTCGTAATACCGTCAGTCTCCAACGCAGCAGTCGCCATCGCACCCTTGACACCAGGTGCAGGGAAACAAAGTAACGTCTCCCCAAACGGCTTCTTGTACACCGAATCTCGGTACTCCTGCTCTGGATTGTGCTTGATCTCTTTGCGCTGCGCAGCAGTCTTCTTGCCGCCACCAATCAACAAATCACGCATAGCCTTCGAACTCATGCTGTTAAAATACAATGGGGTCGTGCCCATCATGCGTAGCTTTACGCGACCCTGCTTCAACGGTTGAATTTCCAATGCCGCTTCTTGTGGTGCTTTCTTCGTTGCCATGATATTTTCTCCTTACTTGGCTTCTAGTTGAAAGTAATTGTTTGTTGCATGCGGATGGTCCGCATGTCAACCCCTTATTGTAGTTCTTTCCAAACTACACCTATGACATGCATCGGGTTTAGGTAAATCACTGCCCCATCCTCCAACTCAATCATAAGACCTTGAGACAAATTAAAGTCCCATTCCTTCACATTGTCATACGCAATGTTCCCCTGCTCCATCACACTCGGAAGCATCAGTACCTCTAACCTATGCGTCATCTGCACACTCCATACATATCTCTGCATCTTGGCCCATGATCTTAGTCACAGGCATCCCACAATCGCACAGCCGCTCCATCTCACCGTCGCCGCTGCACGTCTCACACGTTTCAGTCGCCGTGTCCAAGTACCCAATGTCTCGGGTAAAACTCTGAGGCCGAGCAATCTCATACTCAATCACCCCATCGCCCAAACAATCTGGACATGGCACCATGATCGGCGTCTCTTGCAACTCGATCAACAGATCCTTCATCTTACCCATCACGCTGCCTCCTCGAACTTGGGCAGCACCTCGTTGCGAAACTTGTCCGCCATCTGCACATAGAAACACCCGAACTCTGCATCCATAACCTCGGACAAATTACCACCGTTCGCTTTCACAAACTCCTGCGCCCACAGATGTACATGGTGCAAGATAAAGTTTTCCAACTGCTCTTGGGTCAACGGTAAACTAGGCATCTTCCATCTCCTCCTCGTCCTCTGGTGTCCATGTAGTATCATCGCCGTCGATGTACTCGCCCTCGAACATACCACCCTCATCTTGATAGGTAGCATGAACCTTGACACCCAACTCATGCAGCTTGTCCCACACTGGAACAGGCGGACCCCATGCCGTCCAACAACGAAACTCGAACCATGACCTAGTATCAGCCTCTACAAGTCTTCCATTATCTTCTCTGGTTTCATGGTCCAACTCTTCGTCGATCTCAACCTCACATACATCCCACTTGGTTCCCCAGTTGTTGACGCGCCAGTCATACCAACCCTCGACGTTGAACTGACGCCACTTGGCCTTCGGTGCTTGCCACTGCTCGAACGGCATCGGACAAACCAACTGACAAAACTGTGGGTTCTTGGCTCGACCCCCACGGTGGGGATCGTAACCGTTCTCAGTCAATCCATTGTAAAGCATGGACACCAAGTAATGTGGCCCCTCGATGCGGACCTGCTGATAACAATGATTAGGCATTCTCTTTCCTCCTGATTAAAATCTCCCGTACATCACAATCGTAAGTGATCACGACCTCATCGCCAACACGCAACTTGCTGTTCACAATCTCCGCTCCAACGATGTCAACTATCGGGCGGTCACCCTTCCCCGATACCTTGCGCTTGCCAGTGCCCTCTTCGTTCTGCACCAACAACATTCCTCCATCACGCAGCGGTAACTGAATTACGTTATACCGAACGCCGCGCTCGTAACCTGCCTCGACCAACCGCTTGCCCTCCAACCAAATGCGAGGGCGACCACGGTTCGCTCGGATCGTATACTCCTGTAATAAAATCATGCCAAAGCCCCCCACTGCATAGCCATCGCATCAGCAATGCCCCTGTAAAACTTAGACCGCAGCTTCCAACGATCCGCACTCGGCGGTAACTTGTGACACTCATCACGCGCCGTCGATCCATCCAAACTCCCAGTGCGTACCAACTTCGGTAAATTACGCAGCCACAAACATGTCCGCTTCTTCACATTGTCCGCACAATCATCCGACTGAGCAAACTCCCAAGGCTGTATGCTCTGAGCAAACGGCTCATAGTTCTTGATCCGAACCTTCGCATGCTTGTGCATCACAGGATTCTCAACCGCAACCAT
>Ga0255783_10001462_pt1 | contig 25163 bp, 24 predicted proteins | sample 011ome_22_FD_179981 | JGI IMG/M metagenome (GOLD analysis project Ga0255783, IMG submission 179981) | Coastal salt marsh microbial communities from the Groves Creek Marsh, Skidaway Island, Georgia - 011507BT metaG (version 2) | ecosystem: Environmental > Aquatic > Marine > Intertidal zone >... | reverse complement strand
TCAACCGAACCAGTCGCTTGCGGCCAAAGGCAATGGGGCTTTGATCAGGGCTCATCACATCGGTAACACCGTCGGTGAGCATCACAAACATCCCCTTCGGCGCAGTCACCAACTGAGTGGTAAATTGATAGCCACCCGGGGTTCGGCGAGCGCCAACCGACTTTTTATCGCCCTTGAGCTCGGTGACCTGACCGCTGTCGACAACAAATAGTGACGCATTGGCGCCTGCAAACTCGAGGGTGCCACTGACCCGATCGAGAATACAGACGGTGCCATCAAAACCGGCGTCGGATTCAGCCTGCTCGGATTCATTCTGAAACAGCATATTTTTTATCAGTCGATTGGATTCCGTCAGATAGTCGCCGGCACTGACAATGCTCGGATCTTCAAAGGCGCGATCAAAGGCTGCCCGCGCAATCAGCGACGTAAAGGCGCCGGGAACCCCATGACCGGTACAGTCAATCACGGCGATCACTGTCTTGTTCTCGGTGGTACGCACCACATAGATATCACCCCCGACTACATCCCGCGGCTGCCAGGTAAGATGGATTTTAAAATCATCGGGAAAGCTTTCGGCCCTGAGCATCGCCCGCTGCAATATTGAGGCATAGTTAATCGAGCTGCGCATTTCACGGTTTATCTGCGCGGCTTGCTCGTAGGCCTTCTTCATCTCGCGAGTTCTGGCCTCAAGCAATGCGGTCACCTCATTGGACATTCGCGAAAAAGCCACTGTCATCAATTCAACAGAGCGATCGTCGGCGCTGTCGGGCGTGATGCGGGCTGCCATCTGCTCCATTTTAGCGATATCAGACAAAATCAGCTGCCGAGCCTCGCCCTCCAGACCAGCCGCCAGTTGGCGCATTTTGTCCATAATGATGGTGTCGCGCTCACGGTTTTGATACTGCTGATAGAGCTTGATCTCATCCAACTCATCAAGATGGGCCTTGTACGCTTCCAGGGCCTGGTCGAGCCGATCAATCTCATCATCCTCGGATTTGAACAGTTGTCTACGCTGCGGCATGGACACCGAGCGATCGCCCTGGGCCAGCGCGCGCATCACATTGATGGCCTGTCCCACACCGCCAAATGCGGAGGTGGTCAGTACCAGAGTGGTGGCCAATAAGATAAGAAAAAACACCAAACCGACAAGCAGGCTGAAAAAAATTGTTTCTCGCTGATTTTGCAAAAATTCTGTTTGATCTCGCAGCACAATAAAAAATGGCTGTTGGTCTTTTTTAAATTCACTGATCGGAAAACCAAACACCGACGCGGACAGCACTTTATCCATATAGCCAAACACGCCATTGGTCTGCAATGCGTCCCGATTTCTCTCCAGCGCAAGACGAACCTCACGATTAGTCGACGCAGCATCAGTCGCCTCCAAATAGGAATTGAGCTCTGAAAGCCTGTCATGAGTGATTATTTGATCGTTGAAGTTAATCGCCACTTTGACGCCAAATTCCAACTCAAAAAACTCAACCGGTTTATGCAGATCGCCGCCGAGAATAATCGTGCCAATACTGCTCCCGCTCCTGATCAAACTAACCGCCATAATATTAAACACAGAAAAACCGCTGGCTGCCTCGGAGCCTGCCTCAATCCAAAGGTCGCGGCTGACTGAGGCCTGCAGTTCAGATGCGGAATCACCGCGCACAGCCGGAATATCAAGTAAATGGCTAAACTGGTCGGTTGATTTACCGGAGCATGGATTAATGCTATTGACTTCTGAGAGCATGCCCTGAGAAAAAATCTTGTTCGGAACACTACCATCTTGAGCCATTTCCACTCGAGCCATATCCCTTGCGGCCACACATTGCAGAATAAGATTTTCAGGAGAGATATACAGAGCAAAACTGATCAGTGACGAATCGAGATCCTCAGCAAATAGAGCCTGCATTACCGCCTCTAACTCCGCAGGGCTGCCGCTGCTCATAGCCTCAACAAGCGGGTTATCAACCGTTCGCTCAGCTGCGTCTTGGGAAACCAGTCTGGCATCAATGCGCTCGCTCCAGATACTTCTCTTACTGCGCTCTCCAACCGTGGGGTGCCATTCACCAATAGTTTTTTCGAAAGCCTGGTTCAGGGCGGCAGTCCAGGCCTGCTTGTAGGTATGACCAGAATCATCGAGATGGACCTTTTCCTGATCGCTAAGCTGGGTAAAGGTCAGCACCAGACAGATTGCTGCTATACCCAGGTTGCCCAGTATCGTAAGAATTAAAATTTGACTCTTTGTGGTCATTCAGAACTCTCGGGTGGAAAACCTTGATTTAGCAACTGGCGAAGGGACAGCGCGCACAGGCCGAGTTCAAATATCCATAAATGGATAGATTTTGTCAAGAAAACATGCTGTTATTCAACTATCCAATAAGAATAAGTAGCGACGGGGGAGAACTGCATTGGCTGGCCAAAACAGCATTTTTGACAATGAAGATAAAATCATTTCCGGGATTAAAGCCGCTCTGGAGCATTCTCCAGCCCTTGCCGCCGATCCCAGTCATTTGAGCTTGATTTCCGCCTATGAGCGACTGCTCAGAACCACCAAACACCTGGTAAAACTCAACGATAGCAGCGCCCAGAGACAGACGGAGCTGGCCCGCGAAGCGGCGGAAAAAAATCGTCAACTGGTAAGCTTGTCGACACAGCTGGCCAAGTACCTTTCCCCGCAAGTCTACGAAACCATATTCAGTGGCAGCCAAGAAGTCAGCTTGCAGAGTTCGCGCAAAAAACTCACCGTTTTCTTTTCCGACCTTGTCGGGTTTACATCGATCACTGACAACGTTGAGTCAGAGGATTTGACCGCGGCCCTCAATTATTACCTCAATGAAATGTCGGCCATTGCCCTGCAGTTCGGCGCCACCATCGATAAATATATCGGCGATGCAATTATGATTTTTTTTGGCGACCCCGAAACCCGCGGCCCCAAAGAAGACGCCAGCCGCTGCGTGTCGATGGCAATAGCCATGCAGGAACGGCTCTATGAGCTATCAGACAAATGGCAAGAATACGGTTTTCAAGAGCCCTTTCGCACGCGCATCGGCATTCATACCAGCTATTGTACCGTGGGTAATTTCGGCTCTGACAATCGCCTTGACTACACCGCGATTGGCGCGGGGGTCAATATGGCCTCAAGACTGGAGTCGGCTGCCGAGCCAGACTCAATATATATCTCTTTTGAAACCTACAGCTTGGTCAAAGACACCATTCACTGCACTGAGGTACCAACACTGCATCTGAAAGGGATCGCCAACCCGGTGCGCGCATTTAAAGTGCTTGATGCAAGCGCTGAAGATTCCGTGATACGGATTAAAGCCGACCGTTCGCATCTGATTGCACGGCTGGACAGCCTGGACAAAAAGGAAATTGATCAATTAAGAGAATCGTTTAGTGAGGCGCTGGAGCTGATAGACGGGCATATTAAGAACTCTCGAACTCTGGAATGACTTGAGATCTGGCACTATCCGGCGGGAAGATCAACCCAGCCACGGTAGAGGAAAAGCGTTGTGCCGTCGTGCTCTTCGAAAGAAAAATCAAACCTTGAACTTCTTCGCGCTACTTCAATAAACCCTAAACCGGCTCCGAGACTGCCTTCTGGCGGCGCTGACTTTATGCGCTCTTTGTAAGCCTGCTTGAGCTGGGTCCCATCCATCGCCTGGAGCTTTTCCAGCGCCTCACCAACCCTGAGCCTGTCAGCCTGGCTGATTTCATTAATCGCCTCAATCTTAAAGCCGCTATCGGTACTGCTGATAGAGACCGACCCCACACCGCCGCCGTCGATGCGCTCACAGGAATAGCGAATAATGTTTTGTGCCTGCTCAACAAAAATACCAAAGACCTTATTGATCACAGAGACCGTATTTCCGGTATCCGCCAACTGGCATTTAACCCCGGAAGAAATGCTGGTTAACACCGTTTCAGACAGTGGCCCGGCATAACAAAAAAAGGTGCCGCGGGTGATCATGATTTCGTGAAGCTGAATCGATTTACTGTCCATTATCAAGGTCCTGTGTCCTTAGCCAAATTGCCCCTGGATAAGCGTCAAAAAGTTCACCTAGTTAAGCATTGTCATTTTGAACAAGACGTTTTCCAGATCTTCCTGGAACTCGCCGCCCGCCTCTTCCATGGAGTCATCGTCTTGCCGATAAAACCAGGTAACCTCGATCTCTTTGCCCTGTGAAGCGGCATTGTCGAGAAACTCAAACACATCGAACAGAAACTTGGCTGACGAGCTGTTGAAATAGTGCAGCTCGATATTAATGCTGTATGCATCCGACTGCGCCAGATCTTTCGCCAGCTTCTTCATAACCGGCTTCGACAGCTCGGTAATATCTTCCGGGTAACATTCGCCCTTAACCGTGCAACCGGAGGCGGAAAAGATAATTTCAGGGGTTCGATTAGTGGCTGCAATAATCATATCGTGCTCCGACAATATCTAAATTCTTAATCCGACCACTGCCAAGCAGAGCCTGAATCAATGGATAAATGGGTCAATGGATCAGGTGGTGTAATTTTCGCCTTCCAAATCAGCACTAAACAGCCGTTCTGCCAGAGCCGTATCTGCTCTGGAAACCTTGCCTGTATAGCGCCCAAGCTTATGGATTGCCGCTTCAATACTTTGGCCATCACTCAAAATGTTGCCTCTGACCCGATGCTGAAATGCCTTTTGCCTTCGGTAGATAATCCCACCGAATACCTTTAACAGACGAATCGCCAACTGGGGGTTGGCGCGGGTTATCTCGGCAAACTTTGCCTCACTCAGCACCCAGGACTGACAAGGTTGTTTGGCTACCACAGTCGCCGACCTGGCTCCCTCGGTAAGACTATTCACCTCACCCAAAATACAGGGCCCGGGAAACTCAGCGGTTTTCAAAACCAGCGGCGAGCCATTGATTCTAATTTTCTCAAACACCACAAAGGCGCCGTCCAGCAGAAAATAGATTTCACAATCAGGGGCACCCTGAGTCATCAGAATATGCCCGGCTGATAGCTTTTTCTCCTGCAAAAACGGGATCAAACTGCCAATCTCCGCCGCAGAGAGTGCTGGCAATAGCGACGGCAGTAGCGCCTGCAACTGAACCTGAAGTTGGTTATCGCCGCTGGCGTTGTTTTCCGTATCACTCATCTATGTTAGCCACAGTCTGTCAGTTTATCTATTTTTGAATAATACTATTATGCATAGGTCCTTGTATAGCAGCGCGCGTGCGCCAGTAAAGGTTTGACAGCGCCGAACACAGAGCGCATGTAAGAGCCGCCAAATAGCGGCGTGCTGCTACTGCCACAAGCGGTTTTGCGTTACCATTGAGGCCATCGGCAAACGCCGCTTCACGCGGCAATAAACAAAACACAGGCAAAATGGACGGCGGTTAAATCAGGACCCTTATGGAATCTTCTTCAACACAGCACACACCCATGATGCAGCAGTTCCTGCGTATCAAAGCGGAGCACCCCAATGATATTCTCTTCTACCGGATGGGCGACTTCTATGAGCTGTTTTTTGACGACGCTAAACGCGCCAGCCAAATACTCGACATTACCCTGACCGCACGTGGCAAAGCCAACGGCAACCCCATTCCCATGTGCGGGGTGCCCTACCACTCTGCGGAGAGCTACCTCGGCAAATTAGTGAAACAGGGATATTCGGTTGCTATCTGTGAACAGGTGGGCGACCCGGAAACCAGCAAAGGCCCAGTCGAGCGCCAAGTAGTGCGCGTTCTGACACCGGGTACTATAAGTGATGAAGCGCTTCTGGATGCCAATCGCGACAACCTTTTGGTTGCCATTGCTGGCAGTGATCAGCGTATCGGATTGGCCTCGCTGGATATGAGCAGCGGGCGCTTTCAGTTGCTTGAACTGGCCAGTGAAGAAGAACTGCTCAGCGAGCTGCAGCGACTTAATCCGGTAGAAATATTACTTGCCGATACATTCCAAGACTATGATTTTTTCAACCTGCGACAAGGCGTCAAGCGCCGTCCAGATTGGGAGTTTGATCTCGACAGTGCTCTGCGACTGCTGTGCAAACAGTTTGGCACCAAAGATTTGAGCGGCTTTGGCTGCGACCATCTGTCAGTTGCAATCAGTGCGGCCGGCTGTCTACTGCAATATGCCCGCGATACCCAGCGCGGCGCCCTACCCCACATTCGCAGTATTGCCGCGGAAAATCGCGACGAGGCCGTTGCCCTTGACGCCTCCAGCCGACGTAACCTAGAGCTTGATATCAATCTTAGCGGCGGCCAGGAAAACACCCTGTTTGATGTACTCGACACCAGTGCGACCAGCATGGCCAGCCGCTTGCTGCGACGCTGGCTGAATCGTCCACTGCAAAACCTGACTATCTTGCAAGCACGTCAACAGTCCATCGCCGCGCTGCATAACAATTATCTCTACGAAACCCTGCATGAGTATCTAAAGCAGGTTGGCGATATGGAGCGGATTCTCACCCGTGTGGCATTGCGTTCTGCCAGACCACGAGACCTAACTCGTCTGCATGAATCTCTGGCAGTGCTGCCGCAGCTGGCAAGTGGACTGGCAAATATACCCGCGGACCATTTAAGCGAGCTTGCCAGACTAGCCGAGCCCATGCCAGAACTGGTCGAACTACTCGACAGTGCGATCAAGGAAAATCCACCGGTAGTGATTCGCGAGGGCGGCGTGATTGCCGACGGCTACGATAGCGAACTCGACGAGTTGCGCGCACTGAACACCAATGCCGGAGAGTTCTTGCTGGAAATGGAAGAACGCGAAAAAGCGCGCACAGGCATCGCCACTTTGAAAGTCGGCTATAACCGTGTGCACGGCTATTACATTGAGATTTCTCGTGGTCAAAGTGACAACGCACCGGTGGACTATATTCGCCGCCAAACGCTAAAAAATGCCGAACGTTTTATTACCCCAGAGCTAAAAGAGTTTGAAGATAAAGCACTGAGCGCCAAAAGCCGTTCTCTTGCGCGAGAGAAATACCTCTACGACGAACTCCTCGAGAAACTTAACCAAAGTCTGGCTCAACTGCAGAGCTGCTCGGCAGCAGTTGCCGAAGTGGATGTTTTGACGACACTGGCTGAACGTGCTCACAGCCTTAATTTTTGCCAGCCGCTCCTCACCTCCGAGCCCGGCATCTCCATTCAGGCCGGTCGTCATCCTGTGGTAGAAAAAGTCTCCAGCGAACCCTTTGTAGCCAATGATCTGGAGATGCATCACGACCGCAAAATGCTGATTATTACCGGCCCCAATATGGGCGGTAAATCGACTTATATGCGTCAGGCTGCGCTGATTGTCCTGCTCGCTCAGATCGGCAGTTTTGTTCCCGCCAGCTCGGCAACCATCGGTGTGGTCGACCGCATATTTACCCGCATTGGCTCCTCCGACGACCTCGCCGGTGGACGCTCAACCTTTATGGTTGAGATGACCGAAACTGCCAATATTTTGCACAATGCCAGCGCGCGCAGTCTGGTCTTGATGGATGAAGTAGGTCGCGGTACCAGCACCTTTGACGGACTGTCACTGGCCTGGGCTTGTGCCTTCTACCTGGCCGACAAAGTCCAGGCGTTTACCCTCTTCGCCACTCACTATTTCGAGCTCACCTCGCTGCCAGAGAAAATTGCGACCGCCAGTAATATCCACCTTGGCGCCACTGAGTACAACGAGAGTATTGTCTTTCTGCACAGCATTCAGGAAGGCCCAGCAAACAAAAGTTATGGAATTCAGGTGGCCAAACTGGCCGGCATACCCGACCAGGTGATCAGTCTCGCACGTCAGGAGCTTGCTCTACTGGAATCCGGCAGTCATGCAGTGATCACTCCGGAGCCATCGCACTCGACCGGTTCCGCCCCCCACCAGAGTGAACTGTTTTTACCACCCATTAACCTGCAGCTGCAAGAACGACTGGAACGGCTAAAACCCGATGAACTCTCACCCAGAGACGCGCTCGACCTGCTCTACGAACTGAAAAAAATGCTCTAGCTTCAGAGCCAAAAAGTTAATCACAAAAAAGCGCCAGCGGGCATTCACAGCGAGCTGGTAGCTGTTATAATGCCGGCCAAATTAGGACTTCGAACACTGACACGAGAACAAACCAATGACCTTTATCGTCGGCGACAACTGCATTAAGTGCAAATACACAGACTGTGTAGAAGTATGTCCTGTAGACTGTTTTTATGAAGGCCCAAATTTCCTGGTGATTCACCCGGATGAATGTATCGACTGCGCTCTCTGTGAACCAGAATGCCCGGCCAATGCTATTTACGCCGAAGATGAGATCCCCGCAGGTCAGGAAGTGTTTCTCGAGCTCAATGCCGAACTTGCCGATGTGTGGCCGAATATCACTGAACAGAAAGACCCCGCCCCCGATGCAGCAGAGTGGGACGGCGTGGAAAACAAACTCCAGTATCTGGAGCGGTAACACCCAGGCCAGCTTGTGGCCTAACATTATTATGTCAAACCGCGTTATTACGCACCCGTAGCTCAGCTGGATAGAGTAGGTGGCTTCGAACCACTTGGTCGGGGGTTCGAATCCCTCCGGGTGCACCATTTTTAAAGGGTTGTAGCGATATTAGCTACATCGCTGCCCCATTAAACCGTTATTGCCCCATTGGTTGCAGTCACATTGGAATAGTGGATGTTTCCAGCCTCAGCCGAACAGCTCTGCCTGAGGCTGCGCCCTACCTTCCGGCAACAAGTTTGTCCGCGCCGGACTGGCTCTTTCCTTCAAGTGGCCAAGTATCTTCTTAATGACTATCGGATCTTCGATACAAGCGATGACCTTAACGGCACCGCCGCATTCACATGTCTCGATATCAATGCTGAAGACACGCTTGGCGCTGTGCCCAGGTCATGGACGCCCGCCGTTCGGGCGACCTCGAATCTTGCAATGCATCAGACAATTTGCGCTTATTCCCGCCTTGGCGTTTGCCTGGCTGGTTCTGCTGTCGGTTTATGTTAGTGTGTTAATGTTCGTCATGCATCACTTCGCGGGTCATATCGTCAGGTATATTCCTTCCGTGGCAGTGCTGTCGCCTGAGAAATTGCGTGAAGTAACGATTTATGCCTCCGTAGAGTCCTTTCAGTCTGTTGCTTTAGTGCCGCTTCTTTTGCTGCCGGTATTTGGCCTGATTTGGCTTTTGGGCCGAAGAAAAAGAAAATCAACTGACGACGCACTTTTAAATCACAGGCGCTAGTTGCAAATACCAGGTCGAGTGAACTTCTCCCGGCAATCTCTTACTGTTAATCTGGAAACCTCATACAAATGTATGATTCGTCATTAACCGGGGGTTATTTAGTCCTTCAACCTAATTGCCCACCCGCTGAAAACCTTTTATGCAACTTCCTTCCCATTAGCCGCTTGATACAATTCAAACCAGGACTGCCTGTCCAGATCAATATCCAACGCTTGAGAAAACAATTTAATCCGCTGCAAATTATTGCTCCCCACTATCGGCAGGATATTGCCTGAGTGCTTCAGTAACCACGCAATCGCCAATGATGAAGGCGCAACATTAAAACCTTCAGCCATCTGATTTAACATGGTGGTGAGTGCAGGATTGGCAATGCCATCAATTAGCTTTCCCCCGGCTAAGGGAGACCAGGCCATGGGTACCATACTGTGGGTCTGTAGATGCGCCAGATCACCATTGGTTAAGGCAGAATTTTCCTGCAAGCTGATCTCGATTTGGTTGGCAACAATCTTGTGTTTCATCCGCGACTGCAACAGGTCGGTATCCCATGGCCGAAAGTTAGAAACGCCAACGGCTTTCACTTTTCCGCAGTCAATCAAACTATCCAGAATCGCGCCTGTTTCGTTGGCGTCCATCAATGGGTCCGGGCGGTGTAGCAAGAAAAGGTCGATCTGCTCAATGCTCATTTCAACCAACGAGCGTTCGACACTGCTGGTTATATAGGCCGCAGATGTATCATAGTATTTGACCCGTTTTGCGGAGTGGATTCCTATCGGGGCAACAATGTCGCATTTGGTAATAATTTCAATCTGCTCTCTGAGTCCAGGAGCTTGGCGCAAAGCGCTCCCCAACAGCGTTTCGCTGCTGTAGGCACCATAGATATCCGCCTGATCAAAACTACTTATCCCCTGCTCAAGGCAGGCTTCAATTTTTGCTTGAATATGCTTTGCAGATACATCCTGATCGTCCGTCAATCGCCACATACCATAGATAATACGAGACAAAGACAGATTGCCTGCCAAGGTTATTTTTTTCATTGGTAAACCCTTCGGAGTTTTAGTCAATACACGTTATACGACCAGCACTGACGATTACTCAGCGTCTGATATCAATATAATTTCTTGCCAGCAGGTAAAGTGCGAATAGCCGTGCGAGAAAACCTATTGTCGCAACGGTGGTGAAACTTGGGAAGGATGAAATCAGAAACATCTGCAAATCTGCCCAGATCATTGCACAGGGTACGATAAGACCCAGAATAGTGACCGAACGCAAATAGCGATTGGTCTGCAATGCGAAGAGATACACACCCGCAAGCACACCAGCGACGAGCAATCTGACACTGACTAACGATGTTACATCAGCTGGCCTCAAGCCCTCCGCGTCAAAAATTGCATTAGAATAGGACTGTGGAAACAGAAACAACAGCAGGGCTCGGAAGAGCAACAACGCAATAACCAAATAACTTCGGAAAAGAATTTTTTGCTTCAGCCGCAACCAAACAGAGTTCTCGACTTCGATGTGTGCTTGTAGGGCCTGCAATTCTTCTTCTGAAATATTGTGCATCTTTGTAGCCGCTTGATGAAATGTCGTAAGTGTACCAACTTTCAAACCGCATAGACGAGTTGAAAATACCCATTTGGGGGTGCTCTCTTGAGAGTGGCTAACGAGGTTTTGAAACAATTCACTCTGCCTGACGGGTAGTTGCAGCGGCGCTGCGATAACAGCACAATACTGGCAATTCAGTCACAATGAACGAGAGAGCGCATGAAAGACAATATTACATCCGCCCTGATTATTGGTAGCTTTATCGGCCTGCCGATTCTCTATGGTGAAATCAAAGAGAACAGTGAATCAAGTTGTAACCAGATCGAGTCTGAAATTGAAATTATAGGTGGCCAGGCCGGTGACTCCAACATGACGAAGCATGTCAAGATCATGAAGCTCAGCCAGGACGGTCCCGAGTCAGAGCCTAAATCAGAACATAAGGTTTTTGTTTTTAAAGGTGATCCGGCAGATGCACCAGCCTGGGTTGAGAAAGCCATGACCGTGGAAATCGAAAACATCGAATCCAGCGGACCTGCACCGGAGATAACCGAACAGTGAAAAGTAGACTTCTGACAGCAATCCATACCGCATTGCTTTGCGCTACTCTCTTGGCGGCAGCCCATCTAGCCGCCGATCAGGGAACAACTGATCCGCAACCTGACCGTGTCATTATCGATGTCCGCTCGATCGAAGAGTGGAATAGTGGTCACCTTGCCGCTGCACAACACCTAGAGCTGCAGACTATTGCTGCGAGTATTGAGCAACAGGTTCCCGACAAACAGCAGCGAGTCTATCTATACTGCCGCAGCGGCAACCGCTCTGGTAAGGCCAAAGCAATCATTGAGCAGTTAGGTTATACAAATGTAGTGAACGCTGGCGCAATTACCAATGCCAGCATTCTGCTTGATCAGGCAATTGTGCAATAGCCAACCCTTTCGCTAAATTCTGCTATAAATCTGAGTCACCAGAGTACCATCCTGTTCGAAGACCTGACGTAGCTGGTTATTATCGACCAGCTCTAGCTGCAGAGTGTATTCAGCTCCGGCATACCCCTCTATAGAGCTGGTCATACCGGTTTCTATCAGTGATCCACTGTCGCCTGTCTGACAAGAACCAAAACCAAAATGTGTCACCGGCTGTCCCTTGTCGCTGTAGCGCTGGAAGAAAATATAGTGCTCACCGCCGATCAATTTCATCTCGCAAAGCCCTGCCCTGCTGCAGATTTCAGGAGAGCTTCTTTCGAGCTTCCACAGTCCGTCAAACTCACTGGTTTCAGTGGACAGTGTTATCCACTGCTCAACCATATCGACACTGCGCTCACCGTATCTCATACCCTCGAGACGTTGGCAGTAGCCGGTCTCTGTCGCTGAAATCGCCAGATCAAAGCTCAATCCTTCAATCGCTTCGTCCTGGTTCGCCGTCGGAGTTTCTACCAGGACACCATTGACCCATTCAGTCATTCCCGACGCAGCATCAACCCTATCGGTAAGCTGGTTGTAAAAGGCAAACATAAAACGATTTTTGCTGTAGATTTTCATTTGGTCGCGCTTATAGATTGAGACCTTGCCTTTTTCCGTCACCGTGACCGAGTCGAGTATATAAGCGCCGTCGTCCAATCCCGGTTTGTTATCAATGGCGCTCATTTTCGGGGTCGCATTCAGCGTCATAATGGTTTCCTTAATGTTTGTTTTTTTTTGGGGGGGGGACGGTTGGGGTCATTGCCTCGATCACTTATCATACCTCGACCCAAAGGGAGAACAACAGGTTGCACAGCGTTTTGACTCGTCCTTCTCTCCGCTGAACGAATTTAATATCGATAGACAATATTGCTGCACCACGAGTAATCCCGCTTTAAACTGGCACTCTGCCAGCCACTAAATCCATTTCTTTAAACAGGTTAACGTCATCATCATGAATCAATCATCCGACACCACTGCTATCGAAGCCGCAACCTTTCGCCGTCTGCTAGAGCATCTCAACAATAACAAAGACGTACAAAACATCGATTTAATGATTTTGGCTGGATTTTGCCGAAACTGCTTAAGCAAGTGGTACCTGGCTGCAGCGGAAGAACAGGGACTGGCCATCAATGACGATCAGGCTCGAGAGGCGATCTATGGTATGCCCTACAGCGAGTGGAAAGCGCATCATCAACCGCCGGCAACTGACGAACAGCTAGCGGCGTTGGCCAAGCGTCAAAAATAACCCCTCATTTTGAGGGCTTACCTCAGGTGAGGATGCGGAGGGACTGCAGAGTGGCTATTTGCGCGAGATACAGGCTAGTAAAAACCGATCTCCGCAACCTGAATGTCGGCACTGTGGTCACGGCCATAGGCAACAATGCCGATACTGCGGATTGAGCCGGGTTTAACTACCGTGCTCAGCCAACCACCAGACCTGACAAATGCTGAAAGGGGCACTTTGATCAACTGCCATTGATCGGTGGTGCTGAAGCTCGCCTGATAATATTGCCAGGGTAACAATGTGCCGGAGGTACGCACATGCAGATAATACTGCTGGCCATTGCCGCGAACTTTCGCATAAACCCCGGCCGCCTGTTCAACACTCCCTTTGGCAACGCTCCGACGCAGCTGAATAAAGCCGCCATTATTTTCCGTGCTGACCTCACCAGTCATATGCATGAAGCTCTCGCCCTGCTCAGATAAAAAGGCCACGCGTCCCACTGAAACACCTCCCATCACCTGGTCGCTAAAGTAGTTCCAGCGCAACATAGGTTGAGAGTCGAAATTATCTTGCATAAGGCCCTCTGCAGCACCAAAGGTTGGCGGGAATAGCATTGCCCAAACCATAACCACCAAGGTCTGACGCAACACTCTGGAAATTGAAGTTGTCATAAATACCACTCCGTTCTTTAACGCTTGTATTGGCTCGGGCAGTACCCGCGACTAACTGCTGGTGAACGGAGCGCCCGATGTTTGGTCTTGCGACCAGTGACACGCTTGCGCCAGAGACGAAATGAGCCTGGCTTAAGATTGCGCCGCATCAGCAAAATTACAGCGCTTTCATTTAGCCCAAAGAGCTGCTCGATGGCTTCGAAGGGTGTCCGATCTTCCCAGGCCATTTCGATAACACGCGACAGCTCACTGGACCTGAGTGCCAGGTCCGGATGGGATTGCGGGGTGTACAGTGTCTGCATTTCGAAAGCCATGGACATACTTATTAAAAGCCTGCACTGGTTACGGCTGCTGAGATCAATCCGATGAGTCAATCAGGTATTACATTTGCTCAAGGTTTCGGGTAGAGTCGATGGTTTTCAACCTTAACATTAGTAGATCACAATGACTCAAGATACCGGTATCAACATCGACGCTCGTCGACTATTCAACCTCGGCGCCAACCTTCTGGTCGCCGCCTTTGTCAATCAAAAGCCCGACGACGCGAAGAAGCTTTTTAAAGAGCTTAAACAAGGCGCTTCGATACGTTCAGGTGAACTCTCCGGCGAGAAGAGCGGTGTAAAAATACCTGTCAAACTGGAACTGGATCGCAGTGAATACAAAGGACAGTTTAACTATCCCAACTTTGAGCTCTCACTGAAAGCCATGCTGCAGAAGTTTCAGACTGAAGTGCGCAAGGACAAAGAATTGAAAGATTTGCGCACGCTAACCAATGATGCCACTGGTGGCATTGTCTTTAACCTGCCGACCGGCGTCGAGATCGACGGTAACATCAACGTTATGATGCTGTGCATGGAGCCACACCAGGACTCACTTATTGTGCGACTAATGTTTGTTGACTCCGCCCAGTTTCAAAAATCGGAGTAGTCGTCCACAGACGCAGAATAACCGTGAATAATCACCTTCGAGAATTCAGCAATCACCTGGCGGCGATAATGCCCGAACTCGGCAGCGAACGACTGCCGTCACTGCTGGTGCATTTACTGAAAACGCTTGTCCCCTTCGATAATGCAGTCATCCTGCATTATCGCCGCGACGAGCAGCCACAGATTCTGTATAACGACATCCCCCCTCTGGAACTGCACAAACAGATTGATGTATTCGTCAATGGAGCATTTTTACTCGACCCCTTCTATCGCGCGGCGATAGATACTCATGCCAGCGGATTACACCGCCTATCTGATCTGGCGCCAAACGGCTTTGAAAAAACCGAGTACTATCGCAGCTATTTCAAGCACACCGAAATCAAAGACGAGATTGGTTTTATCATCCATCTGTCAGCAAAGCAGTTCATCAACATATCGATTGGCCGCTTGAGCTTCTCCCAGCGCTTTAACCGCACGCAAATAAGTTTGTTTGAGGATATCGCGGCGGTAATCGAAACTATTTGCCGACTGCAGTGGACCGATGCCGACAGCGAACAATCGAACCCCGAAAACAAGCTCCCGGGGCAGTTGGATAGCGCATTGAAACACTTTGGCACGGCCTTTTTGACCGACAGGGAAACCCAGGTCGTGCAACTGTTTCTGCATGGCCATTCGACCAAATCCATCGCCGAACGACTGGGCATCTCCCCGGAGACGGTCAAGCTGCATCGTAAAAACAGCTATGCCAAGCTTGATGTATCGTCACAGGCTGAACTGTTTCATCTATTTATTGATTCGCTTGCCAGCCTGTCAAATTACTCGGGAGGCGATCCACTGGTGGGCTACCTCTAAACTAAACCCAACCAAACCCACCAGCGACTGACATCCTACAGAAACCAGAGCCAAACCCGATTCTAACTAAAGACCACACGCCCTTCTTGCAACTCGCCTTTGATCTCGGCACCGGGCAAAAACTGTCCCGAGAGGATGCTTTCCGCCAGTGGATTTTCCACCAGTTGTTGAATAACACGTTTCAGCGGACGCGCACCATAGACAGGGTCAAACCCGGCCTCAAGCAACTTGTCCAGCACTGCGTCGCTCAAGGTCAACTCAAGGTCATGCTCTGACAATCGTCTGCGCAGCAGGCCCAACTGAATGGTCGCAATACCGCGTAGCTGGTCTTTGGCCAGCGGATGGAACACCACCACTTCATCGACACGGTTGATAAACTCAGGACGAAAATGGTTACTGACCACATCCATAACCGACGATTTCATCACCTCATAGTTCTCTTCGCCAGCAAGCATCTGGATAACATCCGAGCCAAGATTAGAGGTCATGACAATCACAGTATTTTTAAAGTCGACCGTGCGGCCCTGACCATCAGTCAGACGCCCGTCATCAAGCACCTGCAGCAAAATATTAAAGACGTCGGTATGAGCCTTTTCAATTTCATCCAACAAGAGTACCGAATAGGGTCGTCGTCGCACGGCTTCGGTCAGATAACCGCCCTCTTCATATCCAACATAGCCTGGAGGGGCGCCGATCAGTCGCGCTACCGAATGCTTCTCCATAAATTCCGACATATCGATGCGCACCATGGCCTCTTCGCTGTCGAATAAAAACTCCGCCAATGACTTACACAGTTCAGTTTTTCCTACCCCGGTGGGCCCGAGAAACAGAAATGAACCATTGGGACGATGGGGATCGGCCAAACCAGCACGGGAGCGACGCACGGCATTGGAAACGGCGACGACGGCTTCGTCCTGCCCCATAACGCGCCGATGCAGTGACTCCTCCATGCGCAGAAGTTTATCTCGCTCTCCTTCCAGCATTTTCGAGACGGGTATGCCGGTCCACTTCGCAACCACTTCGGCAACCTCTTCTTCGGTGACCTTGTTGCGCAGCAGGCGCTTTTCAACCTCCACCTCTGTGTTAGCACTCGCGAGCTGTTTTTCCAGTTCGGGAATAATACTGTATTGAATCTGTGCCATTTTCTCGAGATTACCGGCACGATGGGCAGCCTCAAGATCCACGCGGGCCTGCTCAAGCTCAGCTTTAATATGAGTAGAGCCCTGCATCGAGGCTTTTTCCGCTTTCCAAATCTCTTCCAGATCAGCGTATTCTGCGCCCAATTCGGCAATATCATCTTCGAGCTTTTTAAGCCGTTTGCGAGACGCCTCATCCTTGTCTTTTTTCACCGCCTCGCGCTCGATCTTCAACTGGATCAGGCGCCGTTCAAGTCGATCCATCTCCTCAGGCTTGGAATCAATTTCCATACGAATACGGCTGCCGGCCTCATCAATCAGGTCAATAGCCTTGTCAGGCAGCTGACGATCGGTGATATAACGCTGGGACAATTTGGCTGCCGCAACAATCGCACCATCGGTGATCTCAACACCGTGGTGCACTTCATAGCGTTCTTTCAATCCACGCAGGATAGCGACCGTATCCTCTTCGCTGGGCTCATCCACCAGTACTTTCTGAAAGCGACGCTCAAGTGCGGCATCTTTCTCGATAAATTTACGGTATTCGTCGAGGGTGGTGGCGCCAACACAGTGCAGCTCACCGCGTGCCAATGCTGGCTTAAGCATATTGCCTGCATCCATTGCGCCCTCGGCCTTGCCCGCACCGACCATGGTATGAATCTCATCGATAAACAGAATAATTTGCCCTTCCTGCTTGGCGAGATCTTTCAGCACCGCTTTAAGCCGCTCTTCAAAGTCGCCGCGGAACTTTGCACCGGCCAGCAAGGCGCCCAGATCAAGCGTCAAAACACGCTTGTTTTTTAATCCCTCAGGGACTTCGCCATTGATAATTCGCTGCGCCAGCCCTTCCACGATCGCGGTCTTGCCCACACCGGGCTCACCAATTAACACTGGGTTATTTTTCGTGCGACGCTGCAGTACCTGAATAGTGCGACGGATTTCGTCGTCGCGACCAATGACCGGATCGAGTTTCCCCGACTCGGCGCGTTCGGTTAAATCAATGGTATATTTATCCAGCGCTTCACGCTGGCTCTCGGCGTCAGGGTCATTGACTTGATCACCACCGCGCACCGATTCAATGGCCGCTTTGGCTTTGCCTACATCACCAAATTTCGCCAGTGTCTTGCCCAACGCGCCTTTATCATCAAGCGCGGCGAGCAGCAGTATTTCGCTGGAGATATATTGATCTCCCTTCTGTTGTGCGCTGCGGTCCGCCATATTTAACAGCCGGCTCACATCCTGAGACAAATTAGCCTCGCCCGTGGGCGCACTGATTTTGGCAAGACCATTGAGTTGGTTGTTTAACTCAGCCTGCAAGCCGGTGACATCAAAGCCAGCGCGGTTGAGAATCGGGCGAATACTACCGCCCTGTTGATTGAGCAGTGCAAGCAGAAGATGTAATGGCTCAATTGCCGAGTGATCATTGCCCACGGCCATTGACTGCGCATCTGCCAGCGCGTTTTGCAGCTGATTAGTTAGCTTATCGATTCGCATTGCATACCTCGTAATGATTTATTGTGTTGCTTGAAGTATAAATTGGGGCTAACCGGAGGTTTTCAACAGGCAGGAAAAAACGCTTGATTTAAATCAGTCAAAATCACGTAAACAGAATTAAATGGGAGCCGAACCGAGAGGGCTAGATAACAACCATATTATCGCGATGAATCAATTCATCATCTTCACGATAACCGAGAATTGAGGAGATCAACTCGGTGTTTTTGCCCTTAATGCGGGAAGCTTCGTCTGAACTGTAGTTGACCAAGCCGCGGGCAATTTCCTCGCCCTCACTATTGAGACAACTCACCAATTCTCCGCGGGTAAACTTACCTCGAACAGCGGTAACACCCACCGCCAGAAGACTGCGCCCCTGCTCTGTCAGTACTTTTACTGCGCCGGCATCTAGAACAAGCTGACCTTTAACCTGCAACTGCCCAGCTAGCCACTGTTTGCGTGCGGCCAAAGGTTGAGTGGAGGCAGTTAGCAGCGTACCCACTTCGTCGCCCTGAGCGATTGCAGTCAAAATATTAGCATTGCGCCCACCCGCGATCAGAGTGTTACAGCCGGAGCGCGCCGCCAACCTGGCTGCCTGCAGTTTGGTGACCATACCACCACGGCCGAGCGTACCGCTGCTACCACCAGCCAGCCCATCGAGGGTTTTGTCACTAGCCAGTGCCTGGCTGATCAGCTCGGCATCTGGGTTGTGATCCGGGTTGGCAGTGTAGAGGCCATCTTTATCGGTGAGTATCACCAGCAGATCGGCGTCGATCAGATTGGCGACCAGCGCGGCCAAACTATCGTTGTCGCCAAAGCGAATTTCATCGGTTACCACGGTGTCATTTTCATTGACGATGGGAACAACATTTAACTGAATTAATGTCTGCAGCGCCCTGCGCGCATTGAGATAACGCTGACGGCTGGCAAGGTCATCGTGATCGAGAAGAATCTGGGCGGTCAGTCGGTCGAAGCGTTTAAAACTGCTCTCGTAAGTCTGTATCAAACCCATCTGACCGACAGCGGCCGCCGCTTGGAGCTCATGAATACTTTCTGGACGGGCCTTCCAGCCGAGACGCACTATGCCCTCTGCAATAGAGCCAGAGGAGACCAGCACTATTTCGGTACCCTGGGCTAACAACTGCGCGATCTGTTCAACCCAGGTGTCAATCGCTTTGCGGTCAAGACCCGCGCCATCATTGGTGAGCAGCGCGCTACCAATTTTCACCACCCAGCGTGCTGCCTGTTTCGTATCTTTCCGCGTCATTTTCCCTGCTCTCACACTCTCACACTCTCACACTCGGTTTCCCAGCGCTGTTCTATTCTGCGTAGACGACTTCTACATCGTCGTCATCAAAGTCATCATCGTCGTCGAAATCATCGTCGGCAGCCTGCTTTTTCTCATGCCTTGCCAATCTGCGATTTTCGGCCAGATCTTCGATGCGCTGTCGCGCTTCCAGTTGAATCTGCTGACGACGCTGCTCAAATTGTTCGGCCAGGCTTGGATCCACGCTCTCGCGCTCACGATGGCCGTCAATGTACTCCATGATCGCTGCGCAGAGCGCTTTGGTGCCCTGCGACGAGATCGCCGAAATACTGAAAACCGGACCCTGCCAGCCAAGCGCTTCAACAACCGCCTTGCAGGCTTCTTCAACCTCATCTTCAGGCAGCAGATCAGTTTTATTGAGCACCAACCAACGATCACCCTCAGCCAGAGTGGGACTAAACTTGGCCAGCTCCTGTTCGATCACCGCAGCATTTTCAGCGGGTGTCGTGGCATCGTAGGGCATCATATCGACCAAATGTAGCAGCAATCGGGTACGCGTCAGATGTTTTAGAAAGCGAATGCCGAGACCGGCACCTTCTGAGGCACCTTCAATCAGGCCGGGAATATCGGCCACCACAAAACTCTTATCACCACTCATGCCGACCACACCGAGGTTGGGCACCAGGGTGGTGAACGGGTAGTTGGCAACCTTGGGGCGAGCAGCCGAGACCGCACGGATAAAGGTCGATTTACCGGCATTGGGAAGACCGAGCAAACCGACATCGGCAAGCACTTTCAATTCCAGTTTAATTTCTCGAAATTCACCTTCACTGCCATGAGAGGTTTGCCGCGGTGCTCGGTTGACGCTGGATTTAAACCGCGTATTACCCAGTCCGTGAAAGCCGCCCTGAGCCACTTTTAATTGTTGCCCCAGTTCAGTCAGATCACCGAGTATCTCTCCGGTCTCTTCATCCAGCACAGTGGTGCCCACAGGAACCTGGAGTATCAAGTCTTCTCCACCCGCACCAGTACAGTCCGCGCCGCGACCCTGCTCACCGTTTTGCGCTCTAAAATTGCGCGTAAACCGAAAGTCGATCAAGGTGTTGAGACCTTCGGTGGCAATCAGAAACACGCTGCCGCCGTCGCCGCCGTCACCGCCATCCGGACCGCCTTTGGGAATATACTTTTCTCGGCGAAAGCTCATGCAGCCGTTGCCGCCTTTGCCAGCCTGTACTTTGATTGTTGCTTCGTCGACGAATTTCATAGGATCAGTTTACAGTTGCTATCAGTTTGTGTCATTGGCATTCAATGCATTTGGCTGCTCGATAAACCACGGACCGCATGCAGAAAATAATCGCCCATAAAAAAAGCCCCGCGAAGGGGCTTTTTCAAGTATCAGACAGCGGAATTTACGCGGAAACCACTTCTGCATACTTACGGTTCTTCGGGCCTTTTTGTACAAACTGCACAACACCTTCAGCCGTTGCGAACAGGGTATGGTCTTTGCCTATACCAACATTGTTACCAGGATGAAACTTGGTTCCACGCTGACGAACGATGATGCTGCCTGCATTGATTGCCTGGCCGCCGAAAACCTTTACGCCAAGGCGCTTGCTTTCTGAATCGCGACCGTTACGAGTACTACCACCAGCTTTTTTGTGAGCCATTGCTATTTCCTCTGCGGATTAACCAGCGTTGATGCCGGTAATCTTAACTTCTGTATACCACTGTCTGTGGCCCTGTTGCTTGCGTGAATGCTTGCGGCGACGAAACTTGATGATATTCACCTTATCGCCACGACCGTGAGAGATAATCTCTGCAGTCACTTTGCCACCCTCAACCAGGGGTGCACCAATCTTGACTTCAGCACCTTCGCCAACCATCAAGACTTCTTCAAAATCTATATTATCACCAGTCGCTACATCCAGCTTTTCGAGAAGAAGGGTTTCTCCTTCCACTACACGATGCTGCTTTCCGCCACTTTTGATTACTGCGTACATGTTCTGCTCCAAATTATAGTGGCCGCATCAGTAAGTTAGCAGCCAGATTCCGTCGCTTGTTATCCTGAAGCGAATAGCCTCTGCGAGAGGGCGGCAATTCTAATGGAACACCCCCCTGTTATCAAGTGCTAAACCAGCGAAAAAGAAAGGAATTTTCAACCCTGAAAAGAGACCTTTAACGCAGCCAGATAAGCGTCGCATTGCGGCCTGTTTTTGACTCGCGACGGAAAGAATAAAAACGCTGTGCATCGGTATAGGTACAGAATCCACCACCGAAAATACTCGTCAGCCCACAAGCGCTCAACTCAGCTCGCGCCAGTCTGTATAGATCAGCCAGAAACTTGTCCTCCGAGGCCGGCTGAGGGCTAAAGGCGGCGTCTATAGCTCGGCAGTGGTCGGCATCCTGGCCGTTGTCGAGAAAAAGTTCCATGACCTCTGCGCCGACTTCGAATACCTGCGGACCAATTGCCGGGCCCAGATAAGCCATCAACTGGTCAGCTGGACACTTAAAAGTCGCGACAGTTTTGCGCAAGATGCCGGCGCTGAGACCGCGCCAACCGGCATGAGCCGCTGCAACCTGAGTGCCGGCCTTATCACACAGCAGCACTGGCAGACAGTCTGCGGTAAGCACCGCACAGACCGTACCGGGCTGATCACTGAAGCTGCCATCGGCCCGAGGAGCTATCCGAGTGTTTGTGGAAACCTGCTGTGCTGCATCGATCAGCTCGGCACTGTGATATTGGTCCAACCAGACAGGTGGTGTCGGCAAATCCAGTGATGCCATCAAATTTTTGCGATTGGCCTGAACATGTTGCGGATTGTCTTGCACATGCAGTGCAAGATTGCTCTGATCATAAGGTGCGATGCTACAGCCGCCCCTGCGCAGCGTTATCGCCGAGCCAACATTGGCCGGTGCCGGCCAGTCGGGAGTGATAAAATCGATCGCCATGCTAACGTCTTTTCAACCCATTGTTTTCCATGTTTACCCTACACATCACAGTCCTCTCCCGCCCTGATCTTCTCTCAAAGCAGACAGAAGATTGTGCATATCATCGGGAAGTTCAGTCGACCAACTCATAAACTCCCCACTTTCAGGATGTACCAGTCCCAGCTCGCGCGCGTGCAGCGCCTGGCGACCAAATCCCTGTAAGGCCTCCCTGAGGCCGGGGGAAATCCCTTTGTGCACCTTAAACCGGCCAGCGTAGGTATCATCTCCCACGATCGGATATTTAATCGTCGCCATATGGACACGGATCTGATGAGTGCGGCCCGTTTCGAGTTTCAATCTGATATAGCTATGGCCGGCAAATCGTTCCAGCACCCGGTAGTGCGTCCGCGCCTCTTTGCCATCACGCACCACCGCCATTTTTTTGCGCTGTTTGGGGTGTCGACCAATCGGCTGGTCGACAAGCCCGCCTCCAGTCATGACGCCGCTAACCACTGCTTCGTATTCACGGCTGACGCTGCGCGCCTGTAACTGGGCAACCAGATCGGTATGCGCCGCGAGGGTTTTAGCGACAACCATCAGTCCGGTGGTATCTTTATCCAGGCGGTGGACAATGCCTGCTCGCGGCACAGACTCAAGCTGCGGACAATGGAACAACAGCGCATTGAGCAGAGTACCCTGACGATTTCCCGCTGCAGGGTGAACAACAAAATTGGCCGGCTTGTTGATAACAATCAACTGCGAGTCTTCATAGACAATATTCAACGCAATCTCTTCGGCATGCCAATCCCCTTCCGCTTTCAACTCAGCGGAAATGGTGAGCTGCTCACCGCCAAGCAGTTTAAATTTCGGTGTTTGCTGGCGACCATCAACTGTCAACTCGCCGGACTTTATCCACTGCTGAAGTCGTGAGCGCGAGTAGTCTGCAAAAAGCTCGGCGGCTATCTGGTCGAGCCGACGCCCGCAGTCCTCAGCGGAAACCGTGGCCGTTTGTTTAATGTGGTCGACTAAATCGCTCAATGGTTACTATCCTGATCGAGGTTGGCCGCAGACAAATGCAAAGCCGGTTAAATTGACCGCACAGATTGGTTTACCGCAGGCTGTGTGGTTAAATGCACGATTAGGTTGGCTGGGTCGCCAACACCGTCTCAGGCTGGGAATACTACATGAAAATCACGTCAATTATTTTACTCATATTGAGTTTGTCTATGACCACCGGATGCTCCTGGATGGGCTGGGGCGAGGATGAGACAACCGAAGATGAAACCGCAGGTTACACCGAAAAAGATTTTTACGAGAAAATTCAGAGTAGCCTTAACGCCAACAACTGGACCATGGCGATCACCAATCTGCAGCTCCTCGAGTCGCAGTTCCCTTTTGGCAAATATGCTGAACAGGCCCAGTTAGAGCTTATTTATGCGCAGTATAAATCAGGCAAATATGAAGAGAGCATCTCGTCGGCAGATCGATTTATACGCCTGCACCCTCAGCACCCCAATGTGGACTACGCCTTCTATGTAAAAGGGCTGTCCGAGATTTCCCAATCATCCGGTTTTTTTGACAGTTTCATGCCTACGGATAGCACCAAGCGTGATATTGGCACAGCGCGCAATGCCTTTGGCACGCTCTCTGAACTGCTCACCCGCTTCCCCGAAAGCCCCTACACGCCAGACGCTCGCAAGCGTCTAATCAATCTGCGCAATCAATTAGCGCGCGCTGAGATCCATGCAGCTAACTATTATTTCTCGCGCGGTGCCTATCTCGCCGCCGCTAACCGCGGCAGATATGTTGTGGAAAACTTTCAGCAGACGCCCGCAGTGCCAGATGGCCTGGCCGTGATGGCGCAGGGTTATAAGTTGTTGGGCATGCAAGAACTGTCCGATCACGCTGTCGCAGTGTTGGCCGCCAACTACCCAGAATATCCCGCCCTGGACAAGTCCGGTGCCTTTGACTTTGACAAACGGCTGGTCGACAAGAGTGACTCCCTGCTGGGCAAGATCACGTTTGGCTTGATCGACCGTCTGGAACCACCAGCCTACGACTCACGCGCGACTTATAACCGATCCGTGCGCGATGCCGCTCTCATCGGTGACAATGCAGATAAGCGAGAGGAACCCCGCTCGATATGGAGCTGGTTAACCTTCGGCCTTGTCGACTAGCTTTAACTCCTGCGCAACCTGGTATCTATGGCGATGAACAAAGCAGACATTATTAAAGAAATGCGGGTTCTCCCCGAAATCGACCCCTATATCGAGATTGACCGCAGAACCAACTTTATTAAATCTCAGCTACTTGGTGCCGGTTGCAAAACCGTGGTTCTGGGTATCAGCGGCGGTGTCGATTCATCGACCTGTGGTCGCCTGGCCCAGCTTGCCGTGGAACAACTCAATGCCGAAACCGGCTCCAGCGACTATCAATTTGTCGCAGTTAGACTGCCCTATGATGTGCAAATGGACGAAGACGATGCACAGATTGCCCTGCAATTTATCAAACCTAGTCATAGCCTCACGGTGAATATCAAAACCGGCGCCGACGGTATCCACAACTCAGTCTGTGCCACCCTGGCCGAAAATGGCCTGGATCCCGAGTCCGATGCGACCACAGATTTTGCCAAAGGCAATCTGAAGGCGCGTGCGCGAATGGCCTCACAGTATGAAATTGCCGGCATTCTTGGCGGCCTGGTTTTGGGCACAGATCACTCAGCAGAGAACATCACAGGCTTCTATACTAAATTTGGTGATGGCGCTTGCGACCTTGCTCCGCTATTTGGACTCAGCAAGCGTCAGGTACGACTGCTGGCACGAACCATGGGTGCACCTGAATCAGTGATCGTCAAAATACCGACTGCGGATCTGGAGTGTCTGACGCCACAAAAAGCAGATGAGCATGTCCTCGGCTTAAGCTATGACGAAATTGATGACTTCCTTGAAGGACGAGATGTCAGCACAGAAGTAGAGCAGCGTTTGATTGCAATTTATACC
>Ga0255783_10001461_pt1 | contig 25177 bp, 15 predicted proteins | sample 011ome_22_FD_179981 | JGI IMG/M metagenome (GOLD analysis project Ga0255783, IMG submission 179981) | Coastal salt marsh microbial communities from the Groves Creek Marsh, Skidaway Island, Georgia - 011507BT metaG (version 2) | ecosystem: Environmental > Aquatic > Marine > Intertidal zone >... | reverse complement strand
ACACACACACACACACACCGTTCCGTTACGGACGACTTTGTTGAACACACACAGAGTGAGAGCAGAAAAAACGCGACGATGCGGTATACATACACACACACACACACACACACACACACACACACATAATATATCCTCAGATAGCACAAACTATATGATTTCAAGTTTCACGAAGAGCGATGCTCTTTCAATGGCTTTCAGTACAGAATTTTAGCGTTCCTCATTGGATGTGTACGTGTGTTATATATATATAAGAAGAAAGAGAGGAAAAAGGAAACTTTGGACGACGGACTTTTACGGACGACAAAGACGTAAACGACGACGTAAACGACGCACCACCCTTTTAGAAGACATTATAATAGGCATATTGTTGTTTTTGTGTGTAAGAAGAAAAGTGAAGAGAGAGAGTGAGAGAGTGAGAGAAAAGCGCAAAAGCAAAAAGCAGCAAAAAAAACAACAAACCAAAAAGAAAAAAAAGGAGAGAACTCGTGTGATTTTTGATGTGAAAGCGTTTTTCTCCATTTTTTTAAAGAAGCAGAGAAGAGAGTCAACTGCAGTCGGCGTCACAGAAACACCACACAAAACAAGAACAAATCATCATCAAATCTCACATATATAAATAATGTCTGTGGCTGGGATTGATTTCGGATCGAAATCGAACGTGGTCGCGCTCGCGCGACGGAAAGGCATCGATGTCGTCATGAACGAAGAGTCTAAACGGGAGACGCCTTCATTGATCAATTTTGGGGACAAGTGCGTTCAGTATTCCTCGTTTTTATATTAGATGATGATGATTTTTTTTCTCTCATCGTCTTGTCGTTTCGTCGAAGTGTGGAGGCGAGAGAGAGACGATCAAATTTCGAAACTTTCGTTGCCGTTTTCTTCTTCTACGAGCAGCGCGCGCGCATCAGAGCCACTTGAAATAAAGTGTTTGTGTATTCATTATTCATTGGTTTCAGTAAGAATCTGATGATGATATTGATGATGATGAAAATGATCGGAGTGAATCGACCGAAGCAGAGAGGTGCAAGAGGCAGCCGGCGAAAGAAGAAAAAGAAACTTCCTTCTTTTTTCCTTCTTTTTCCATCTTTTTTGGAAACGACGTTTCGTTTGTTTGATCATCAACAGACAGACACAGAGTTCAGAGGAAAAGAGGAGGAGTTTTTCTTTCGCAAAGTTTCTCTCTCTTTCTCTTTCTCTTTTTCTCTCTCGTCGCGCTCGTGAATCACAACACGCACTCACCACATTAATTCTCTTTTCTTAATAATAATAATAAAATAGGCAACGATTCGTTGGATGCGCGGCTGGCGATAAGATCAACATGCAACCGACGAATACGGTCGCGTGCTTGAAACGCTTAATCGGGAAGAAATTTTCCGACCCAACTGTCCAAGAAGACATCAAGGAATTCTTGTATCCAGTGAAGGGAGACAAGAAGACGGATAATATCATCGTTACCGTGGAGTATATGGGGAAACAAAGAGAATTTTCGCCGGAGCAGTTGTTGGGGATGATTTTGAGCGATCTGAAGAGAATCGCCGAGTTGGATAACGAGGGGATTAAAATTACCGACTGCGTTTTGTCCGTGCCGATTTTCTTTGACGACGTGCAAAGACGCGCGATGATTGATGCGGCGAGCATTTGTGGGTTGAACGTCATGCGATTGATGCATGAAACGACCGCCACGGCGTTGGCGTACGGCATTTTCAAGACGCAAGAGTTCACGGAGAAACCGGTACGAGTGGCGTTTGTGGATATCGGGCACTCTGCCATGCAATGTTCGGTGGTTGAATTCACTTCGAAAGGTTTGAAAGTGCTCTCGACTGGATACGATACAAACTTAGGTGGCGGCGCGTTTGATAACGCGATGTTCCACCACTTTTGCGAGGAGTTCAAGGAGAAGTTCAAAATTGACGTCAAATCGAATCCCCGCGCGAGCTTTCGTTTGAAATCAGCCATCGAAAAGACTAAGAAAGTATTGTCGGCGAACCCAGAAGCGCCGATTAACATCGAGTGTCTCATGAACGACGTTGATGTGCGATCGATGATTACGAGAGATAAGATGGAAGAGTTGGCACAAAACGAGTTAAACGGTTTGATGGGTCCGGTGCGACAAATGGTGGTCGATGCCAAGTTGGACATTGCCGACATCGCCTCGGTCGAATTGGTCGGTAACGCCTCGAGAATTCAATCGATTCAAAAAGCGTTGGAGGATTTCTTCCAAAAGCCAATCTCGAGAACGTTGAACGCCTCGGAATCTGTGGCCAGAGGGTGCGCGTTGCAAGGCGCCATGCTCTCGCCGTTGTTTAGAGTGCGCGAGTTCGACGTCATCGACGCGTTCGCGTTCCCGGTCAAAATGTCCTGGCCGGGAGACGCGAAAGGCGAAGTGAAAGACGTGGAATTGTTTGAGAAATATAATCCGATTCCGAGCACGAAACAAATGACGTTTTTGAAAGCGAAACAGTTCACGGTGCAAGCGACGACGAAAACGGACGAATCCTCCGAGGAATCTTCGTTGGGTACATTCGATATCGGACCGTTACCGGCCGTCCCGAAAGGCAAAGACAAGCACAACGTCAAATTGAAGGTGAAATTGAACTTGAACGGCTTAGTCGAGTGCACGGAAGCGCAAGTGTGGGAGGAGTACGAGGAAGAGGTGCAAGTGCCGATTGTCGAAGAACCGAAGAAAAAAGAAGAACCGAAGAAGACAGAGGGGGATGCGAGCGAAAAGATGGAAACCGAAGGCGGCGAAGAAGGTGGGGAGGACGGAGAACAGAAAGAGGAAGGAAAAGAGGAAGCTGCCAAGGAGGAGGAACCAGAAGAAACGAAACCGAAATTTAAGATTGAGATCAAAAAGAAAACGAAGAAAACGGACGTGCCGATCAAATCGACGTACACGGGCGGTTTACCGGACAAAGTGCTCGAAAAGTGCAAGCAAGAAGAATTTGACATGGCGTTGCAAGACAAGGTCATGGAAGAGACGAAAGAGAGAAAGAACGCGGTCGAGGCGTACGTGTACTCCATGCGCTCAAAGTTGGAAGAAGGCGGACAGTTGTTCGATTACGTCAAGGAAGACGTGAGAACCTCGTTCAAAGAGTTGTTGAACAACACCGAAGACTGGTTGTACGAAGACGGCGAAGACGAGACCAAAGGTGTTTACGTAAAAAAACTCGAAGAGTTATCCACTATTGGTAACCCGATCGAAGAGAGATACAACGAAGAACACAAACGACCTGGCGCGATTGCCGCCTTAGAATCTTCGTGTCAAATGATCAAACAAACGTCTCAAGATGAAGCGCACGCGCACATCGACGCCGAAGACTTAAAGAAAGTGCAAAAAGAGTGCGACGATGCCGCAAAATGGTTGGCTGAAAAAGTCGAATTACAATCCGCTTTACAGAAAACCGACGATTGTGTGTTGAAATCAGAGGACATCGAGAAGAAACGATCTGTGTTGGAGCGCTTCGCGACGCCGATTTTATCGAGACCAAAACCAAAACCGAAACCGAAGAAGGAAGAGAAGAAAGAAAAGAAAGAGGGTGAAGAGGAAGAGAAACTCGATGGCGACGCGGAGATGGAGGATGGCGATGCTGGTGCGGCGGCGGCCGAGGGCGAGGATGCGCCGATGGAAGAAGATGCGAAACCGGCGGCGGGTAGTGCGGAAGACTTAGACTAATATTAATACGTACTAAATAAACACAAAACAAATTATTCATGCAACTAATGCGTATCATCTATCGACGATACTCTACTTCTATACTTAAATCCATTGCGTCGAGGGACGCGCATTCATTTGACTATGTCTCGGCGACCTTTGTTGTTGAGGACTCACGTCGCCGGATCGGTATCCTCTCGGACTCAACGCGTAGCCTTCATTCACTGGCTTATTCTTTTTCACGACGGGTTCAGAAACGTACACCGCGTTCGATAATTTACTCGCTAAAGATTCCGTCATGCCGTCCTCCTCGCCCGGCAACGTATCGTATTCCGCGTTCAACAGCGGCACCGAATCCTTCTCGACCAAATGCGACGGTAAATGCCCAGCCCTCGTTCTCAATTCGTCTGCCTCTTTCGGTCCTCGACTACCGTATGAATACGTAGTCATCGGCAAATACCCGCTCTCAATCGCGGAAACCAACGGATCGCACACCGCCCACGCGGCTTCGAGTTCATCGTTCCTCACGAAATGCGATTGGTTCCCGTTGATGACGTCCAATATCAATCGATCGTAGGCGCGTCGAGGAGCTTCCCCGCACGCATCTTTCCTCGCCTGTTCCATTTTCCATCTCGAACTCAATTCCATTTCCGAAGCCGTAGGTTTGACTCCTAACCCGGGTTCTTTAATCGTCACTTTCATGTACATCTCCTCTTTCGGTTGCATGCGCAAAACAAACTCGTTCGGCCCGGCCGCGTGTAATCGAGATTCGTCGTCGTCTCTCCCGAAAACATCCCCGGGGGATTCCTTCAACTGCACTCTAATTTCCGACCTCTTTTCGTTCATCCCTTTCCCGGCTTTAAAAATAAATGGCACCCCATCCCATCGATCGTTGGCTAATTTCAACACCGCCATGATAAACGTCGGCGTGGTTTTCGAATTTTCCGGGCGTTCCTCCATGTAGCCCAAATGCTTCCCGTTTTTCGACTTCGAGTATTGCGCGACGACGGTGTTTTTCAACACGTCAAATTTATCATTACTCATCGCCACTTGTCTCAAAACTTTCAACTTCGCGTCTCTTATATCTTCCGGATCTAACGATACCGGCGCGTCCATCGCCAGCACGGCTAAAATTTGCAACAAATGGTTTTGCATGACATCTCTAACGATCCCATTCTTATCGAAATAATCCCCTCTTTGTTGATCTTCCGCGCCGTACGGTTCTTTGAATATAATCTGTACGTTCGCCACGTTATCTCGATTCCAAATCGGCGATAACAATCGATTCGCAAACCTCATCACCAACAAGTTCTCAATCACTTCTTTACCTAAATACCTATCCATGCGGAACAAATCGCTCTCGGGCCATCGTTTGCTCAACTTCACGTTCAGCTTTTCGCACGTCTTTCGATCTCTACCGAACGGCTTTTCCAGAACTAACCTCGTCCATCCTTTCTTCTTCATCTTCATCTCCGCTTGCGTGTGGTCCGTGAAATGCACCTTCCTCGTCCTCGTGAAGTAGTGGATTTGGTTCGCGCAGTCGACGATAAAATCCGAATGTAAACAGCAATACCACATTCGATTCGATGCCGGCGCGTCTTCGTTTTCTTTCTCCCACGATTCAATGTGCTTCGTTATCGAATGAATGGATCGATAATTTTGTCTCATCGTTTCTTCGCTCCCTTCTTTACTACCATGAAGACCGGATTCCGAATCCGATTCCTCGTCCTCTTCTTCTTCGTCTTCTTCTTCTCCTCCTCCATCGCCTCGACCATTTACTACGGTCGTCTTCTTTTTATTCTTTTCTTCTTCCTCTGAAAGAAACTCCTCGTCCAAATAACACACCTCCACGTCCTCTAAGAACTCCTCCATCAAACCTTTGGTCGGTTTCGTCGCGTTCGACCCATCCGGCGGTTTCCAAACCCGGTTGATGTGTTCCGTCAATTCCGTTTTGAACTCGATTTCAGTTTTGCTTTTCCTTCGCAAAGAGGCGAATATTTTAGTCCTGGTTGGTAAAAAACCCGCGGAGTGGAGGTTGAACAAAGACGGGAAGAGTTTCTTCGAGGCTAAATCTCCAGTCGCGCCTAAGATGACGATGGATAAGCCCTCGTGGCGGACTTGGAGGCGAGACGGAAGCGGCATTCGTAAAAGGTATTTTTCTAACGACGATGAGTTTGTTGTTTTGTTCTCTTTCGTGTGTTAGTGGCGATTTTTATTAGACCTTTGGAAGGTAGTATATACATTTTTATTACAACTCTCGACATCATCGGGGAGAGGATGTCGATGCTACTTATCATTATGCACGCGCAGTAGCATTTACTGCTACTGTTGTTGTTGTTGTTCTTGTTGTTGTTCTTGTTCTTGTAGTAAATTAAACGGTCCTCCACCACTGGCCATGGTGTTCATGACGCTCGAGAACAGGTCGTTGTAAGGTCCGGGCATCTGCGTCGTGTCCACGGTGATCTTTTCCGTTTTCGTTTCGCCTTCTTCTTGTCCGTCGACGTTTTTCTCGTTCACTTCGAAGGAAAACGTGCCATCGTTGTTGTTTGAGATGGTTTGCGAAATGGACGCATCCCCAGTTTTGATGGTGATTTGGGAGGAGGACTCGGTCGGTTTGCTCGCTTCGATCGTCACGTCGATGTCTTTTTGTTGTTGTTCGTCATCGGGCGACGCTTTTCTTGACGTTTCCTGGTGCACTTTCGCTTTGAAAAGAGTCACCGGGTCGTCGATTTTCTCGTTTTCGACGTTCTCTTGTTCGTCGTTACCGAGAGACGCCTCTTCGTCGTCGGCGTCTTTCTTCACCAACTCGACGTCGCCGAGCAAATAGCAATTCAACACTTTCAACTTGTTGTCTTTCGTGTTCGTTTCTTTCGTTCTCGGTTTAACCAACGCGGAGCCAATTTCCGGTAACAAAAAATTCCCCGGGCTCGCGGCATCTTCGGAGACGTAGTCGTCTCGGCATAGCTTACCGAATAAGAAACCATCGATCATGTCCGCTCCTTTCCGGGAGATGAAATTGAACGCTTTATATGAAAAATCTGGACCGATTGCGTAGGACGACAAACCGGCGCCCGGGCCATCCAAAGGCCAATAATAGAAATACATTCTTCGTTCGTACCCATCTCGAACTGGTTCTTGATTCGGTCCCGGTGCGCCTAAACGAATGAAATTCTCCGACCGTTTGCAATTTTCCGGTCTATCTGGACCGCAAATCCCTAAAAAGAGCTCTCTCTTCATCATCAAAAAGTCGTAATCTTTCGGCGCGTTTTGAAGTAATCGAGTCATTCTCGGTTTCATTTGGTTCTCGTCCACGTACGCGTCGGCTTCCATAATCCAAGCGGGATAGATTTTATCGTTTCCTTTATCGTAAGCCATATCGTCCACCGCTCGCCACGCGTTGAAGTGCGCGTACATGCATCCGATGTGATGCGCGATTGGCATCCTTCCGTCGCCCAACTTCCCAGTCTTTGGATTGCGTTCATCGATCGACGCGATCCACTGTATGCCTTTTAAATTATCCGGATTTCTCCTCTTATCATCTACTTTCCACGTGAGACTCTTGAAATTCTCGCGGTTGAATATCCTCAAGGGCTGTAAACCGTATTCGGCGTCTTCCAGGTTCTGCGGCCACTGTCCGGCGTTCACGCCGAAGATTGAATTCGCACTCGGGAAGACTTTTTGAATGCGTTTCAAATCTTGATAGTCTTTCTCGTTGTCGCGTTGAACGATAACTAACGGGTTGAATCGTTGCTGTTCTTGTTGTTGTTGTTGATCATCTTTATTATTATTATTATTCATCATTTCTTTTGATGTCTTTGATATCGTCGCTTTCTTCTTCTTATTTTTAGTATTAGTATTAGTATTAAGAGCCTGTCCTGAAGCATCCACCCCCGCGTTCCCAGCAGCGACGAATGCATCAACATCACTCAGGCTTCTTACCCTCGGCCTCTCGAGAGCAGCAGTAGTAGCAGTACTCGTCCTAGTAGTCGTAGTAGCATACGTGACGAAGAGTAAAACCAAAACGAACATCGTGGTCGTCATCGTCATCGAAGAAGAAGAAGAAGAAATGTTCTTCTTCTTCTTTTCAACATCTCGAATCAAAAGTCCGTCTTTCTCTTCTTCCTCGGAAGAATAAAACATCTCTCTCTTCTCTCTGATCCTCGTCGTTTGAATCGTCGTCGTCGCCTGAATCGAAGTCGAAGAGTGTATTCCTACGACTTTTAATTCTTCTTCTTATTATTGTTATTAGTAGTAGTATTCTTGAAAAGAAGTGAACCACAAAAGAGACAACGCGCGTTCAGTGTATAAATGTAACGATGATTTTGTTTGACAAACCCACAAAAAAAAAAGCAAAAAAGAGCAAAAAAAAAAAGATCTCACAGTTTGCGTCAAAAAAAGAGAGACAGAGCAGCCCTTTCATCAAAAAAAAACAAACAAACGAATGTTTTCTGTCGTTGCTTCTCTGCCGACGACGGCTCGAGGCGTGACGACGAGAATTACAACAGGTTTACGTTTAAGAGGACGAGAAGAAGGAGATGATGTTGGAAGAAGACGACGACAACAACAACAACAATGTTGTTCTTCTCTTTGTTTTTGTTGTTGTGGAGCAGACGGAGGAAAAACATTTACGTCACCGGATGAAAAAAAGCGTCCGACGAAGGGTCGTCGTCCCTTCCTTTCGTCGCCGCCGCATTTGACGACGACAAAAACGACGAGAACGTCTTCTCGACGTGTGTTCGATGTCTCCACCAAAGCCGTCGCGTACCCGAACGAACGAGAAGATAAACAACAACAACAACAACAACACGAACGTGAACACCATCAACAATTGATTAAAAAAGGCGACCGGATTCCAACTTCTTCCTTGCAATATTTCGATCACGAAGGCAACTTACAATCGATCGAGACGTCTCAGTTATGCTCGAAAGGAAAAACGATCGTCGTGTTCGCCGTGCCCGGGGCGTTCTTACCCACGTGCACGAATAAGCATTTACCAGGGTTTATCGACTTAGCCGCGAAAATGAAACAAGCCGGGTGCGATCTTATCGCGTGCGTGTCCGTGAACGACGCGTTCGTCATGGACGCGTGGGGGAAGGCTGTCGGCGCCGCTCCCGTGCTGATGTGCGGCGACGGTAGCGGCGACTTTACGAGAAAGTTAGGGTGCGAACTCGATTTGATGGATAAAGGCTTAGGAGTGCGAAGTAGACGATACGCGATGATCGTAAAAGACGGTATCGTGGAGTACATCGAAATGGAGAGAGGCGGCGCGTTTACGAGATCGAGAGCGGAGGACGTGTTACAGGTCTTGGAGGAGATCAAAAGTTAGAGAGAAGAGCTATTAGGAGGGAGAGAAGATTTTACCTACGCTTCAATATAGATTGTATAATATATATAATAAACACGAAACGGTTTGTATATAATCGCACATTTCTCTCTCTCTTTCTTTCTTTCTCTCTCTTTCTCTCTCTCTCTTTCCTTCTTCTTCTTCATAAAAATCAAAGGCTTTTAACCGCGCCGACTTTGCCTAAACCTCGATCGGCTAACAAATCCTCCAAATACTCTTCGTCGATGTCGCCCGTGATGTAGTCGCCATCGAAACAGGACGCATCGAATCGGCTAATGTTTGGGTTCATGGTCTTACCGGCTTGTAACAAATCCTCCACGGTTTGGTAAATCAACCCGTCCGCGGCTAAGACTTCGCACACTTCCTCTTCCGTTCGTTGGTTCGCGACAAACTCTTCGCGAGACGGCATGTCGACGCCGTACACGTTTGGGTGTCGCACTGGAGGTGCAGACGATGCCAAATACACTTTACTCGCCCCGGCGTCTCGAACCATGTTTACGATTTGGTTCATCGTCGTCCCGCGAACGATCGAGTCGTCCACCAACAAAACTTTTTTCCCGTTGAACACCGATCGCATGGCGTTTAATTTTCGTCTCACCGATAACTCTCTCGTTCTTTGATCTGGCATAATGAACGTTCTCCCGACGTATCGGTTCTTGACTAAACCTTCTCGGTAGGGTAAATTCAACGCGCTCGCGATTTCAATCGCAGACGGGCGACTCCCGTCTGGAACAGGGACGACGACGTCGATGTCCCACCCTCGCTCGGTGATGTGTTGCGCCAATCTTCGACCTAAATCCAGTTGGAATTCGTATACCGAAATACCATTCATGGTAGAATCTGGCCTGGCCAAATAAATGTACTCGAAAATGCACGGACACGCGTCCCCGGCCACGCACTGTCTGGACACCATCTTCCCGTCGTTGGTGATGATAATCGCTTCCCCCGGGTTCACGTCTCGGACAAATTTAAAGCCGAGCGGTCCAAACGCCGCGTCTTCCGACGCCACGCACCACTCATCCTTCCCATCTTTGTTCACTCTTTGACCTAAAACCAACGGACGAATCCCGTTCGGATCTCTGAACGCGAATAAACCGACGTCGTTGACCAAAGAAATCACTGAATACGACCCTCTTACTTTTTGTATCGTTTGCGTCACCGCGTCAAACATTTGCACGTGCGGGTCTCTCAGCGGGTGCAAATTAATTTCTCTCTGTAAATCTTCCGCGAAGACGTTTAACAAAACCTCCGAATCCGAATTCGTTCTCATGTGTCTCGCGTTCAAATGCCTCAATCGTAACTCGTCCGTGTTGGTCAAGTTTCCGTTATGGATTAAATAAATCCCGAGCGGCGAGTTGACGAAAAACGGTTGCGCCTCCGTCGCGGATAAACCGCCTTGCGTAGGATACCTCACGTGTCCTAACCCGATGTTCCCGTCTAAATAGTTCATCGTCCTTTTATCAAAAACGTCTTTCACTAACCCGTTATCTTTCTTCTCTTTAAATCGACTTCCGTCCGAGGTGACCATCCCCGCCGAGTCCTGCCCTCTGTGTTGGAGCATCAGTAACCCTTCGTATAACTCCGCGGAAACTTTGTTCTCGTGCGTCATCACGCCGATGATCCCGCACGCTCTCGTCACATCTCTTCTTCTAGCGTGATGTTGTTTTCTTCTGTTGTTGTGCTCGTTCTTTTTCTTACTTAATCTGTTTACTACTTTTGTGGGTGATCTTCTCAACTCTTTCGATGCGTTGTTGTTCAAAAATGATTTGAACTTTGTGGTTTGAGACGAAACTTGTTCGTGGTGGTGTTGGCTCATCATCATTTTCATCATCATCATCTTAGTAGTATTATTAGTATCCAAGAAGAAGAAGAAGCAAAAACAGCCTCAGCGCTTTTAAATATACGTGTGCGTATTACTCGAAGAACACTCTTTCCGTCTTCTCAAACGTGAGAAAATGAAGGCACTATTAAAACTACTCAACGACAGAAGAAGAAGAAGGATCACCAGAGCGAGAGACGACACTCTGAAGAAGAAGAAGAAAAACAGAGGGGGAGAGTTTTTTTTTTGTGACGAGAGACGTTTGCATGCAAGAAGAGGTTTTTTGAAATTTTTTGAAAGAAGAGAGATCGAGAAAAGTCAGGGGGAGGGAGACTCAGCACACAGCACAAAATGGGGAAGTCCTTCTCAAACTCGCAAGAGACAAGAAAACGCCATATGGAAATTGATGAATTTTGAAAATACTTTATTATATACAACGTGACCGTGCTGCAATCTGTGCACGTTTTCTACTATTTATGTGTACATTTTATTATGAACTTGACTCTGATTTACCCCCTATTCACGACAATCTGAACGATCACCTTCTCGATGAGTCGGTTTCACTGTCCGAACTCAATCCAGCAAACGGTTTCCCGAAGTAGTAGTCTTCCAAGTTTTCTGCGGCAAGCGGGTCCGTACCAACGAGAAAGCGAGCAAGCATCGGAGAAGTTGGACGATGCACGGAACCTTCCTCGTTAATTGAATCTATCGCGGGAATATATCGATTGTTCTTCTTCTCCAACGCAACAGGATTCATGATCGCGTCCGTGCCTTTACCTTGCTCTGGGCTTTCCTGCTTTTCTCGATCCAGTACCTTTTTAAAGAAATCATTGTACTGGTTTACAGTTCCATCTCCGCCGATTGTTTTACTCGACACGTTGGCACCATCGTCCGATATAACTTCATCCTCATCGTGATCGCCCGCATCCATAGCAACCGAAATAACGCCACATAAAACAAAAAGAACGCCGAAACCAGAACCAAAGGTAATTATATCTCCAAGAGCAATCCAGCCTATTAATGAGCCCAAAACGACCGACCCGCCTACAACGGTCGAAGTCGAAATGGAGACGGGAACGCCGAGAGATGAGACGTAAAAACTCAATATTTCCGCAGTCCCAACCGAAAAGCCGGCCATACACGCCCAGAAAATACCTTTTATGTCGTAATGTAAGATCTCAGAAAAACCGGCGCGAAGAAGAATGCCCAGAAAAGATGAACCCAGAATCATGGCAACGATTTGCAAAATGACCCCGCCAAGAACAGGATTCATAGTATCCGATCCATGTTTTATGAAAACATTATACAAAGCGTACGCCATCGCACAAGCAATCGCCGGTCCTATCCAATCAACCAATTCTAATTCTACCGTCTCGTTTGCGGCAAGAGAGGAACTGCCGAAGCCCAACAATGCCGCAATTGTCACGCTGCCACCTTCCGTTCCAGTAACAGACGAGGCGACGCTACTAATACCTGCTACGATGACAGGAACGCCTAGCATCGCTTTCAAACCGAAACTTTCATTCAAGAACGAGACGCCGAGGATGACGTCAAACACTACGGACCCTCCGATGATTACAGGTATCGATTGAGACGCTGAGACGCCTAAAGACGAGACATAAAAGCTCAACATTTCAGCCGTCCCCACGGCGAGACCCGCTCCGCAGCACCATATAATACCAACTCTGTCAGACTCTTTCAACTCTTGCCAGACGTTATACTCGCTTTTCCTCCGATCGAATACTAAGAGACCGACACCTAATAAGCACGCAACGAATTGTAAAATAACTCCTCCCAACACCGGTGAAATCGAGTAGCTTCCCAGTTTGATAAATACGTTGTACAACGCGTACGATGTGGCACACAAAGCTCCTGGGATCCCCCAGACGAAGATGTGTGGCGCACAGTGTGGCGCGCACTGTCTTTCCTGTTTGTCTTCTCCTACTTTCTCCAGAAGCGTATCGGCGTTTGACAATCTATCGTTTCCCTTCACCGACACCGATATCGAACTGATTGTCGAACTCGCCGAGGACGCAATCGACAATCCTTCTTCGCTGCTTCGGCCTCGTCTGCGCATCGCGCTTCGACGTCTGGCCAAATCCGAAAACGATTCGTTGTTCTGACTTCTTCTTCTCCTCCCCAAACCGGATTCTAAATCTTCTTCCTCCAAGTCTTCTTCTCCATCGCCCGCGACAAAACTTCCCCCAAAGCCGCTCAGAGAGTGAATAGAACCAAATCTTCCGCCAACTTTCAACGAGCGCACAGAAGGCGTCACCACGCTTCCCAAATCTGAACTTCCCGTACTTCCCGCTTTAATTGATGAGGAGGAGAACTCGTTGGAATCCTGCCTCGCGAAAAGAGAAGGACGACGACGACGAGTGACGCTCTCCTCCTCATCGGTCGCGCCGTAATTCACTTCGCTTCCGCTCATGCTGATATTATCGGTGGTATCGTCATTATTAGTATCGTCGTCGCTTCTTCGTATTCTCCGTCCGGGGTGTGTTTGTTAGGGAGTCCCCTCAACAAAAGACTCGCGTTATTAAAAAAAGAAGAAGAAGTTTTTTAATTCCCGAAAAGTCACGCTGATATGGATGACTCTCCAGTCGCCGTTTCGTCGCGCGATTGAAATGTACTACTTTTTACGCGTTGTACCGATAGGTAGAGTTGATGTGTGCGTGAGTGCTGTATCGCGCGTGTCTCGACTCTCGCGCGCTTTCCTAGATATTTGCTCGCACAAAGTGATGCTCTTTTTCTTAAAAATCTGCCACCACCACCACTCCTACTAAGCGTGGCATATCAAAATTTTTAGTGTTACCAAGAAAAAGAGACTTTTGAGAGAAAAAAGGTTCGCAAAATCATCGTCGTCGTCTCATCACAAAGACAAACACGCAGAAGAAACGCAAAGAGCAACTTAAGTTGACGACGACGACGAGAAAAAACGCTCTCTTTTGTATCTCTCTATTTTTAACCTCCTCTGTTGTATTCTCTTTTGGCCAGTCAGTCGCTCGCGAAAGAATCTCTTTCTGAGAAGAAGAAGAAGTAGAGCCGTTGACGAGCAACTCATCGTATGAGAACGAGCCGTGATGTGTACTACTAAAATGGTGTTGAAAATTGGAGATTGATGGCAACAACAACAACAACAACAACAACAATAACGTACCGCTGATACACCGAGGATACCATCGATACGCGAGACATTTTGCTTTTTCAAAAGAAAGAGTTAAAGCTGTCATCATGACGTACGTCAAAGGGACGTTCTACGCGTTCATCACCGCGATATTATACGCCTTGGTTTCCATTTTCAGTAAAGTGTTGGACGAGAGGCACAGATCGATATATTTCGCGCTTCTGTCCGCGTACGTCATGCTTTGGATCGTGTTTGCGCCTTTGCAGGTGATAGAGCGACATCAAGAAGGAGGAGAGGAAGTCGGAGGAGAGGAAAAAGTAAACAAAATCGGAAAAATGACGAGCGATAAAGTTATTCGTTACGACCAGTCCGAAGGCGTGGAGAAGAAGCTTCGCAGGCATAAGATGTACGACAGTTATGCGTTTCTTCCCGGCTTGGTCGGAGGAAACCGAGAACACATGGAAAGTATTACTACTACTTCTTCTTCTCCTCCTCCTTCTTCTTCTTCTTTCGCCGTCGTCGGCGTCGTCGCTGACGTTGAAAAAGGCGAAAAAGATCCAAAAAAGTTCAGCAGACTCTGTTGCCGGCCAAACGAGAAAACGCTCGCTCTCATCATGATGGTGGTTTTTGATTTTATAGGGAATTATTCGGCGATTCTTTGCTTCAAATTTACTTCAGTAACGTCGGGAACGATTATTCAAACAGCCACGGTGCCCATCTCGTGTACTCTCGGGTTTCTCTTCATGAATCGGAGGTATTCTAGGCGGCACGTAGTGGGCGCTTTCGTGTCCATGGCGGCTCTCCTCTTCCTCATCGTCTGCGACAGTTTAGAGGTAAATGAAGAGGGTAACAACGTACCGCATCCGGACAAAAACCCGAGACTGGGAGATGCGCTCGCGTTTTTCGCCGCCATCTGCTTTTCGGCGACGAATATTTTGCAGGAATATTCAATCGATAGCGGAGTGTACCAAAACGAAATTTTGGCCGCGTTTGGATTTTACGGCACTCTTTTCGCGATAGTAGCGATTTTCGCGGAGCACAAGTGGAACTTCGAACTTTTGATGAACTTCTTCGCTAGAATAGAGCATCACGACGTTATGATATACATATTGACTTCGGTGACGTTGTTCGCTTCCTTTGCGAGTGCATACAGAGCTTTAAAATACGTCGACGCTGGCACGTTCAACGTTGTTTTATTACAACAGAGTCTATTAGTCGGCATGGTGCGCTTCTTCGGCTTCGAGGGTGGATTCAGTTCTACCACGCAGGCTGTGGTTTTTGTTGGCACGTTCACGGTACAAGCGATTGGTATACTCGTCTACGCAACTGCCGGGGACGTCAAGCACCGCGAGGAAACCTCGGGAAGCGAGAGCGAGAAACGATCGATTTTATTAGCGCCGGCGAAACAATAGAATTCAAATAGTCACACTAGACAGATTTTGATAGACTGATATATAGGAGAGAAACGTGTTGTAAAACAAAGAAAAAAAGCAAAAAAAGGAGATAAAAAATTCATGCATCATTTTTTCTTTCTATCGTCTCACCTTTGTACGGACTGACTGACACACACTACCGACAAAACGTGTTTAGATGACGACGACGACGATGATGTTTCTTCGAAGAAGAGTATTCGTTATTAAAGGAGGGAGAGCAGCAGCAGACGCTTCTTTTTTGTCTTCTTCTTCTTTGTCTTCTTCTTCTTCTTTGTCGTCGTCGTCGTCTGAATCGTTCGTTTCGTCGAGGAGATCGATCGGGACGACGACGAAATTCATCAGCGGAACGACCACCAAAACGACTTCTTCTTCTTCTTTGGCTTCACGAGAGGTTGGGAAAGATGAGAATACTAACAATAATAATAAAGAGAGAGACGAAAACGAGAGACTAAACGCGACGACGATTCAGACGACGACGGGGAAAACGAATTTGACGACGAAAACGAACGGGCGAAGATCGACGTCGAACTATCGAAGGGAGATTCAGAAGCGTTTGATGGAAGCGACGAGCAAAACGATGAAGAAAACGAACGAATCGGCGAGTTGGAAACGAACGTTACGGCTCAAACGTGAGGAGAAAATGGACAATCGAGAGTGTTGGACGGTGAAAGAGTTCATCGAAAAGAACTGTTTGTCGGCGGCGGCGGCGGCGTATTCGGCGTCCGACACAGACGAAGACGAGATGGAAGCAGACGACGACGACTTTACGATGACGATGATGGAAGCGGAGGACATAGAAGAGGAGGCGGTTTTAGCGATGCTCAGGAAGAGCGCTCGAGCGGCCGCGCTCGCCGAACGCAGGGAAGAAGAGAGTTTAAAAGACGGAGACGATGATTCAGATAATTCGGATTTAGCCGCCTATTACAACTACGTAAACGCGGTCAAAAATTCCAAAGACGACGGCTTTTCAAACGTTCACTACTACTCGGACGCGGACGAAGACGAAATCGAAGCCAAACTCGAGTCCATTCAAGGCTTGTTGGACGCTTTGCGCGAAGAAGAAGGCAAAGAAGAAGAAGAAGAAGAAAGGACGACGACAAACAACAACAACTCAAAAGCGAGAGCAAACAAATTGGAATCGTTACAAACGATCATGGACCAAGTGTACTCGTTTCGTGAGCAGCAGCAACAACTCGCGTTGTTGCCGGAAATCGTCGTTGGAAGAACGAGCAAAAGCGAGGATTTAGACGCCAACGACCTAGACGGAAACGACGACGAAAACGCGCGGGGAAGTGGAAATGGTGGTGGTACTATCTTCCGAGCCGACAGCGTGAAACGAAAGAGGAAGAAAGCCATGAACAAGCACAAGCACAGGAAGAGGAAGAAGAAGGACAGGTTTAAGAACAAATAATAATAATATTATTATAATAGATTTACTAGTTCATAGTCAAAGGAGTCTGTAAAGATAGATTTTGTGTATAAAAGAGAGACCTTTTTCCTCCTTAAAAAAGTCTGTTTTCCTTCTTCATTATAAAAAGAATGTCTGCCGCTCTCTCTGCAAGACGCTATGTTGCGCGACATTTTTTAAGGAGTAATGGTATTATAAGTAGTAGTTTAAGTAGTTTAAGTAGTTTAAGTAGCAATAGTTTAAGTAGGTTTAGCACCAGCGGCAGTTTTCCTTCTTCGACGTCTTCTTCTTCTTCTTCTTCTGAATCATCATCATCATCATCATCACCGGAAGAGGACGACAAGAACAACAACAACAACAACAACAAGGACGACGATAAAGAGAAGAATGTCACCGACAAAACGTTATTGTCCTCGTTCTTCGCTCTCGTCCACAAGAAACACCCGAAAGACGTCCCAAACGATACGGAGAAATTGCAAAAGCACTTCCCATCGCTCGGGATGACAGAGTTTCAATCGAAAATGAACGGCCAGTTTGGAAAGAAAATCGGAATGAGCGTGAAAGAGAGGAAACGCATCGCGCAATACTTGAACAAATTCAAAAACGGATTGCTTAAGATTTAATCATCGATTAAGAGATCATCTCTCCTCGATCACATATCTCGATCACGAAACGAATACTATATGCGCTGCTAATACTAGTATTATTCTACTACGTGCTACACCTGCTACTCCTTTGATGAAGAAAACATCGAAGAAAACATCCTCCCGAATTGGTCCTTCACCTGTTCCACTCTCTGGTCCACGCGCGTTTTCACCGTCGCTTTCTCCTTCTCCCACACGTCTTCCTCCATTTCCGAAACTTTACGCTCGATGACGTTCAAAGTCTCCCTGGCGGAATCGATGAACGCGAAATCTTGTTCCAAACGAGCGGTTAACTTTGAGAGATCAATCTCCATTTGATTACGTCGCGTATCGCGACTTTGAAGAACATTTTCATCATCATCACTCGTCTCATCATTTTCATTTTCATTTTCATTTTTATCATCACTCACGCCGAAACTTTCTTGTTCATGTTCTTGTTCTTTGCTCTTCTTCTTCTTCTTCTTCTCCGAGAAGAACACGCCGTCCTCCCTCTTCGTGCTCGTGATGCTCTTTTCCCTCTTCACGTTTTGGCGTTTCAAAAACAGTTTCACCTCCTCTAACTGTGCGATCGTGACCAGCGCGTATTCCTTCACCTCTTCCAAGTGCTCTTCGAAGAAGTCCAAGGACGGGTGTATTCGGTTGGCGATTTCCACGGAAAGCATTCGCGCGTGTTGAGATACCGCGTCTTCCTTATTCTCCTCGTCGTCAAAGTCATCTTTGTCGTCTGGAAAAGGAGACATGGTAGTCTCAAAAGCTCTTACTTAGTAATGAAGTAAACGCGACACAATTTTGTAACGAACACAACAACTGAAGAAGTGTTTAATAATAATGAACGACGAATCACAAGAAGAAGAAGAGTACGATTCCGAGACAACAGACGACGAGACCTACGACGGGGAAGGAGACGAAGACCGTCTCTCCGACGATCAGTTCGTGAACGAATCCTCCGACGAAGGCGTCGGAGGCATAGAAAACGATTACGATTCGGACGGGAATGTAATCGATGATGATGATGATGATGATGATTACGACGAAGATGACGACGCGATGATGGGTCACGCGGGAGGACAAGGATTTCACCCTTTGTTACACGCGCACCCGATGTTTCAGCAGGCGTTGTTACACTCGCTCGCGCAAGAAGAAGAAAATACCGGAGAGGTGCCGCACCCCAACGCGGTGGCGCAAATAATACAGGATATGCAACAGCACTTTCTCCAACATCATCAGCATCAGCATCAGCATCACGATATTCCTGAGGATCAGTACGATATGATGATGTTTAATGGTGGAGGAGGAGGCGCGTATTCGACGAGCGGTTCGTCGTTCGTCTCGTCGGAGGAGGAGGACGACTCGTTTTTCCGCGACACGGAGGACGAGGAGTCCGCGGAGTCTGAGTCTGAGTCGTCTTCGGAGGAAGAGGAGGAAGGAAAGCGAGAAGGAAGAGACGCTGCTGAACGACGCGAACACCCGCACTCGTCGAGGATTTCGGAAAGAATCAGAGTGAGAGACGAATTGGAGGAGGACGCGACGAGGAGAACGGGAAGGAGCGGCGGCGCGCGAGGTGAAAACAACAACACGAGGAAAAGGAAGAACGAGATGGTAGAAGAGGAGAAAATAAAAGTGGACGGGGAAGACGACGACGAGGACGACGACGACGATGAGGAAGAGGACAGGGATTTTGATCCGGACGAGAGCGAAACTTCTTCTTCCGGGCCGAGCGTCGTGGAAGACGACGGCGACGACGCGGAGGGTAAAACTAAAAATAACAAGCTCAAACACCACAACTACGACACGTTAACCTACGACCACGACCATCTAAAGTACACCGAAAAGCATGGATGCAGAATAGTGCGAAGGGTCGTGGATACGCTCATGGCAGGCGGTAAAATTGCAACCGCAATGGTGCATAAGCAAGGCGCAGACGCGGTCTGTCCAATGCCTATGAGTTGCGCGGATCCGGATCTGAAATCCAACGCCTTGCCGTACGCCAGCGAGGTGTTGTTGTTGGGCACGAATAAAGTAAGAGCGTTGAAAGCCATCGGGGATAAGAAAAGATGCACGAAAACCGCTTTAGATGAAACGGGTAAGTTACCGTTTAAGATTTACAGCGCATCGGTCTGTCCGGAGATGAAAATGATTGCCATTTGCGGCGTCCACGATCACGGCACGAGAGGCGGATTATCTGAAGGGTCCGCAAACGTCGCCATATTTTCCCTCAACCCAGAAGATACAAGATATGGCAATAGTATCCTCCCCGACGGTCCGCGAAGTGCTCAGCCGCAAGAGCGGTTCAAGTTCCTCGGGATTGAAAATATCGGGTTTCCCCACGACGAAAGAATAACCCACGATGGACGATTAATCGATCCCGTGTTAGATTCAAATTCCTCCGAGGTTGCCGAACAGGCGAATTGCATTCGTTGGGGCACGCACACGAGATTAAAAGAGGAATACATAGAAGAATACGAAAAGAGGAAAGCGAAAGCCTTGACGAAAGAGAGTAACAAGGCAAAGAGAAATCAACCGTCGGCCTCGTCCTCGTTCGACGAAGCGCAATTTAGAAAAGAGTACATCGAAGAAGCGAAGAACCATTTCGAGACGAAACGCGTGTTACTTTTATCCAGTAACGATGGTCACGTTTACATCTTAGCAGTTGAAAAATTCGACGCGAAGACGCTAATGGAAAAGGCCGAAAAGAAAGAGAAGCGCCTCGATCAACTCAACGCGATTGATGGTTCAGGGTTTAGTAGTCTGTCCAGATTAGAGCTGTTCAGACTAAATGAGACGCACAAGATTATAAAATTGGACGCAATTTTTGTAGGCGCACCAGTGAACTGCGCTGTATCGCACCCGAGCGGGAAATATTTAGCCGTCGCCACGGATTCGACGATTATCCCAGTCATCGGAAACGAAATTTTTGGCTACTCGTCGTCGTTCGATTCGATCAAGGAGACGATTGATAGTTTAATGGGGTGCGAGCTCGTCCACGGATTTGAGCTATCGTTCAAAAGAGGACAAAAAGTGGTCGGGTTCGAAAATGTAACTCATACCTACGACAACGGATCTTGGCTGGATCAAAATAATGCGACGTCTTGGAGAGAACGTAGCGGTGACGACGAATTCCGTTTAAACAGAATGGACGTGGTGACAAATCCATTCTCGGAACTGGCGTATCATCACACGCCGCTCGTGTTCAGACCCGAGGATTTATCGGAAACCGGACAGAACAATATCCCGATATTTAATCAGGAAGGCTTGAAAAACTGGCCCGCTAATGCTCTCCTCAGAACGTCGTGTCAATATTTAGCGTTCTCCCCAAACGGTAAGTATCTCGCCGCGACATCGGATAATCGGAAAAGTTTATCCGTTTGGCGGGTCGAACAACCTTCAGACGTTTTTGAATTAGAATGCTTCGATTATCCGACGGAAACGAGACCGTTTCGAGTCATGCACGCGCTCATGATCAATCCGCTTGTGAAGTTTAACGGCTTTCACTTGCCTTTGTTGCCTCTAGCGTTTGCGCCATCCAACGATGATATCTTGATGGTTGCGGAACGAGGAAATAAACAGTTTGGCACTTCCGGCGCGCACGTCATCGACTTGTCAAAGTTCGAAAAGTTTGGCGGCTACATCCACGGCAGACGGAAGGCTTTTGAGCAGAACGTGAGAGAAACAATTGAGAAGAACGCCGGTAAGGACATCCACGAATGCCGAGCTTTCTACAAATCAAACGGTGAAAAGCTTCTGAACAGCGTCGAGCCGGATCCGAATTGGTATCGTCAACTGTACGAGCGAGTAGTTGTTACCACCTTTCACAAGCCTTTAAGTGTTTACCCTAGAATACCTGTGGCTGCACCATTGAATTCAATGAAGCTGAAACCAAACTGGACGCTCGGTTTGAGCATTTACGAACCTTACGAACGAAAAGAGCTTGACCACAACAAAAACATGAGTCGAAAACTGTTGCCGATAGATTGGACATCTCAAACGCGCTTGATGTTTTACGAAATTGCCATCCCAAACTCAACGTTCATTGGGATGAAAAACTGCAGCGAAGGTTCCGTGATAGGAGTGGATCAAATTGACATCATGCACGTCAACTTTGGTCCCGATGCTGGCCATGCTTGTGGATCTTCCCTGGACGATCCCGCGCAAAACTATTTCAATTTGAAGAGTTGCATGCAAACCATCTCGGAACCGTTCGAGAGAAACTACATCACCGGACTTTCTGCCGTCGGTCCACCTCCAGGGTCGACTTTCAACAACACGTATCCAGACATCTTTTATGTCACTACACCGACGACGTTGGAGATCTTTCGATTCGAACGCGGGTGGTCTCCGATGACTGTCTTTCGCAGTTCCAATCGACGGTTGAAATTCTATTCCGGTCGCACGCGCAAAATGCAATGGCACAACTCCATGTTCTCCACGGACTTTCGAGACGCGGCGTTGACGCTGCTGTTATGCGCTCACAGAATTCAGAAAACAAATGCGAATAAGAAACGTCGGCCGAGAGAGGAGACGACTTTAGGCGACTTGACGAACGATTGCGTGTTGAAGATTATCGAAAAGTTGGCTTTGCCAGCGAGCGATTGGATCGATCGAGACCACGATATGTACGTGGAAGCAGAAACGATAGTGTTGTCAGACGGAAAAGGCGAAGCGGAGAAGATAGATTTATACTAAAACCTGTGAAAGAACAGGAAAAGAGAGAGAGACCAACACAATTTTGTAATACACGCATCAAATCACATTTGTGAACGTAACCACGCCAATCGCACCAACCGCGACGATGTACGTGAGAACAAACATCCAAGCTAGCATTAATTCTGCCGAAGAGGAAACTCCGTCGCTCTTATTGACTACCATTTTCATCGACACTCTCGCGACAAGGTAATAGATCATCGCCGCGCCTATAGCGGCAAAGAATGCCGCGTTCATCGTTTGATTTCGAGGCACCTCCATGTTGTAATCGCCCCTTTTGTAAAACGGTAAAACTAAACAGAAAGGCATGCCAATGTTGAACAAGGTATCAAAGAGCGCGACGCGGAATATTGCGTCGCTCCCGGGCGTTGTGGCGGTTTCTTTCGCTTCGATTGCGTCTAAAAAATACGAGCCGTGCACGTCCGCGCTTTGCGAAAGCAAGAACGAGAGCACGACGCTTCCAATGAAACTCTCAAACGACCCTTTACTGATGTTGTTCTTGTTGATTAGTTCACCATTACCACCACCACCGCCAAAAATCGACGGAATTTGCTCGTTGTACTCTTGAACGTAGATGTTGCACAAGTGCGTGACAAACTCAACCGCGGCGTACGACAAAATAGCGAGCCACGTCGTTCCGCACGCGATCGACAACACTCTTCGCTTGCACTTTTTTCGCTCAATTTTGACACATATGTCCGTCACGGAATCGTAGGAGGAGTCAGAGAGCCAATCGGAATTGCTGTCGTCGCCGTCGTCGAAGTAAAAACTTGGTAGCGCATTTGTTGTATTATTATCGTTCTCGGTTTTGATGTTGCTCATTTCGTTGGCGCGTAACTTGCGCTCCGGACAGGACGGAATAGTCAAATTGAAGAGAAACACCCACGGTTTCGAGAGTGCGCGTTCGATTTTCAACAATTTCTTTTTCGCGAACGAGAGCTCGACAAAAGAGCTTCTCGGTGGAGGTAATGTTGGCTCTTCTTTCTCTTCGCGTCTGACTTCCTGTTCGTTACGCATTACCTCGTCCTCGTCGTTCTCGTCGTCGTCGACGACGACGACTTTCGGAGTGTTGACTTCTGCTTTTTCTGCATCTCTCGCTTCCTCCTCCTCCTCCTCCTCCTCCTCCTCCTTCTTCTTCTCTCTTTCTTCGTCTTCATGTTCTTCGTGTTCTTCTTTTTGCTCTCTTTCTTCGATATCGTTCACGATCGATATTGATGCCTTCTTCGACGGCGGCGAGGATACTCGAACGGCATCGTTTTCTCCTCTCTCGGCGACGAGTATCGGCGGCGGAGGTTCTAAGGAAACCGAGGACGAGGCAATTCTCATCGTCTCGGTCGACCTGGGAGGAAAAGCGGGAGTGCAAACGCCTTTCGATGACGCGGGTATCGCGACCGAGGAGAAGGAGGACGACGACGACGAAGATAATGACGAAGGTGCCTCCGTCTTACTCAACTTGCCTTTTTTCACCGACGACGTTTTCTTTTCGTTCTTTTCCTTCTTCTTCTGTGCACACTCCGCTCGCTTTTCTTCTCTACCTTTCTTCCATCGAATGTGATACGTGCCAAAGAGGACCCAAATCCGGCGAAAGACGACGTAAGTGGCGTAGATTTCACCCATCCACACGCCGCATCGCCATCCGAGTGAGTAGACGTTCGTATTCTTCGCGAGAACGAACCGAGTGATATCATCGTCTTCGGCGGCGGTGGCGGTGGCATTCGCGCTGTTCACTTCGTCGTCATCAATAATAAACATCGCGTCTCTGGCGACAAAGAGCGCGAGCGCGAGCATGGCGAAAACGTAAAAGCAAAAATCTCTCGTCAAATTCGACATCGAATACTGCGACGATACGGATTCCGAGGACCACAACAACACCACTTTGCCTTTATCGACATCGTCGTCGTCGCCGCCGCCGCCGCCGCTGCTGCTCCTACTCTTTTTCTTCGTTTCCCTTTCTTTTCTCTTCTTCAAAAGCATCATCGCGGGGACGATGGTAAAGTTGTACAATCCGATGCCGAAAACCATCGAAACGCCTACGTACGGATACCCTCGAAACGTCGAAGGATTCGCAAAGGAAAACAAAACCGAAAAGAATAAAATCAAGGACACACGAGAGCAGCTGTTCGCTTTCTCGTGCGGTAAATACTGCTCTTCCTCGTATTTCTGCACGTCTATCTCTTGTTCTGGTCCGTCGAAAATCCACGAATCGTTGACTTTCCTCGGCAACCAAAACGTCAAATCGAACGCGACGGCGTCCAAGGCTTTTTTTAGAAACGCGTCGTTTTCTTTCTGACCGCCGCTTCCACAAAGAACGCGGAAACCGAGAAGTGTGTACACGAGTGCGAGGAGATAGAGCAACCATCCACAGTGTTTTGCAATCCACTCCGGGTAAGACGGAAGCGTAACATCACCGTCGTCGTCGTCCATGATGCCCATCATCGCTCTTCTTCCGTGGACGACGTTGCCGTCTTGGTCTATTTTTCGACCAAACTCATCGACGCCGGTGTGCCTTTTCGACCTTTGATCTCGCAACGCGCTCTTCCCAATCGTCACGGCGAGTAATATCAAGACAATCACGCACGCGAGACAGACGCACTGCTTGCACGAGACGCAATTGAAAAACATTTCCATCCACGTCGGTTTCGATTTTTGACCACCCCGACCCCGGCGTCGTCTATAAATAGAATCGTCGTCGTCTGAATCGTCGCAGAAGTAACCAACGTCTCGGTCATCCTCCTCTTTTTCCTCGGCGTCAAAATTCTTCCCCGTTTTGCCATCTTGGTCGTCGTCGTCGTTTTGAGTACCTCCTTCTCCGCCTCCTCTTGGACAGGATGAGATCGACGACGACGACGCCTTTACTCCCATCGCGTGCAAAAAATGAAGAATTTCATTTTTTTTTTCGTTCAATTCAACACTTCGAGACGACGACGACGACGATACATGTTTTAATAGTATCTCTCGTCATCATCATCATCATCATCTCAAACGAACGGGTTCACGAACTGTCTTTTCAACTTTCCGGTCTCTTCGCACCTGAAATGTTTCGCCA
>Ga0255783_10001434_pt1 | contig 25486 bp, 25 predicted proteins | sample 011ome_22_FD_179981 | JGI IMG/M metagenome (GOLD analysis project Ga0255783, IMG submission 179981) | Coastal salt marsh microbial communities from the Groves Creek Marsh, Skidaway Island, Georgia - 011507BT metaG (version 2) | ecosystem: Environmental > Aquatic > Marine > Intertidal zone >... | reverse complement strand
GGGTTCTGTTCCTTGAAGGAAAAAAAGGGTGACCACCGAAGCAAAGGAAGCGAGGAGGATGGGCCCAATGGTGCGGCTGTTAAGATCTTCAATAATTTCCTCGAGTACGAAAGCCACTGCCGCGATGGGGGCATTAAAGGCGGCAGCCAATCCCGCGGCGGAACCACATGCAGTGAGGGTGCGGATACGAAAGGCAGATAGTTTGAACTTTTGACCGATCACCGAGGCTAGCCCGCCGGCCAACTGGACTGAGGGGCCTTCCCGTCCAAGGCTTAAGCCTCCTCCCACGCTCAGGGTAGCCGCAACCAGTTTAACCCAGACAACCCGAAAAGATATCACCCCATAGTTTTGACGGTAAGCTGTCTTCAGTTGGGGGATGCCACTACCCGCGGCTTCTGGTGCAAACTGCGTAAGCAGCCAACCATTGGCGAGACCCACAAAGGTGAGAACGGCAAATCCGATGATGGCAAAGTCCTGGAAGGGACCGGCAGCAAGGGGTGTCCAGACACTATGGTGGACAAAGTGGATTGCATGGTGAAAAAAGACCGCCACCGAACTACCAGCAATCCCAACAAGTATAATGGGGGGAACCGATCGGGGGATTAATTTGGTAAGCCTACTTGGCAGACTGGGCATTCCTGATGATGCTTTATTGCTAGGCGATGAACAAGAGAGTAATCCGCCAGACCAAGCATCCATAAACAAAACAGCTTTACATATTTATATATCGTAATATAACGATATATATAAAAACTTTTAGAGAAGTTCCTGATTTAGAATCCCTTTCGCAGGCGGCTGAGTGCCTGCGGGCCCTGGCTCATCCCATGCGCCTGAAAATTCTTTTCCTGCTCGAGTCCAACCGCTGGACGGTGGGGGAGTTGGCCGAGGCATGCTCCATTCGCAGTCATGTTGCCTCCGAGCATCTTCGCCTGATGCAGAGGTGTAGGATGTTGTCGGTCGAGAAGGAAGGGCAAAAGAGCTACTATCAGATCTGCGAGTCCCAGGTGCACGCCATCCTTGCCTGCATGCGGGAAAAATTTTCCCAATCATAACTTTTAAAAGATAACAAAACTTATGAAAAATCTTACTGTTGAACAATCCCACCAAGAACGCCAGGCGAACTCATCCATTCCATTGATCGATGTGCGCACGCCCGCTGAGTATGGTTCCCTTCATGCTGAATTTGCAAGTAACCATCCGATGGAGTCCTTGGATCTAAGCACCTTTCCGTTTTTAAAGGGTCAGGAAATTCATGTCATTTGCCAGTCCGGTGGGCGTTCCATGAAAGTGTGCCAAAAGCTGGAAGCAGCCGGATTTGAAAAAGTAGTTAATGTGGAGGGAGGAACCTCTGCCTGGGATGCGGCAAACCTTCCCGTAATTTCAGGTAAAAAAACAATATCTTTGGAGAGACAGGTGCGAATTGCCGCGGGCGCTCTGGTAGTCATTGGAGCGGTGATCGGACATTTTGTGCACCCGGGTGGATTTGCTCTTTCCGCTTTCGTGGGTGCTGGCCTCGTTTTTGCCGGGATTACCGATACATGTGGCATGGGCATGTTGATTGCCCGGATGCCCTGGAACCGGGCCTAAGCCAGATTTTGGAGAGCTTTACCAGACCTCTACCGGCCCTTTGGGTACAGCGATCTGTTTTCTTTGCTTAGCCTGGTGTTCCTCTTCTTCCTCCATGAAGGAAGCTATCATCGGGGGCAGGCGATACTTGGGCAATAGTTCCCCATCCTCGCCCAGGAAGGGCTTTCTCCACTCTAGGTAATCTGCCACCGCTTTCTCAAAATCCTTCCGCGAACAGATACGGACCATGGCCAAGTTGAACGGCTTGACCGGTCCAAACCGTTTGGCATACCAGGGGGCCACCTTGCGGAATTGCAGGGATCCTCGCTCCTCCCCAAATACTTCGACCATTAGGTCGTAGTGCCGACGAAGCACCCGCATGCGTTCCTCAAAGCTGGGTTCAGGGGGAAGGTTTCCTGTCAGTAGATATTCCTGGGTATGAAGAAAAATCCAAGGGTTATAAAAAGCTCCGCGACCCGCGGATACCCCGGCACAGCCAGTTTTATCGATCATGTGCCTGGCGGCCTGGGGGGTAGTCACATCCCCATTGCCGATGACCGGGATGGATTGCACCGCCTCCACCACGGAGGAGATTCCTTTCAAATTTACGGTCCCGTCGAAGCCCTGGGCACGGGTGCGTCCATGGACGAAGACAGCAGCGATCCCACAGTCCTCCAAGGCTCGGGCGAGATCGGGTGCGGTCAGGTTGCGGTCGTCCCAACCAAGTCGCATTTTCACGGTCAGAGGAATACGCAGGGCATCCACCATCGTGCGGATTAATTCCTGCGTTTTGGGGAGCTCGGTCATCATGCTGGCTCCGCCCCCGGTTTTCGTCACCTTGGGCACGGGGCAGCCCATATTGACATCAATGGAATGCACACCCTTCTCTTCGAGCATAAGGGCGGCATCCCGCATCTCTTCCTTTACTCCTCCAAAAAGCTGAACTGAGAGTGGGCTGTCCCGCTCATTGGTTTCGATCAATTTTAGGGCCTTAGGGTTTCGCTCGATCAGGGAACGTGCGTTGACCAAGTCCGTGGTGCATAGATCGACCCCACCAATTTCCCGTATGACCAGTCTAAAAGGCAGGTTGGTGTACCCAGCCAACGGAGAAAGAAAGAGGTTTGAGTTGAGTTGCAGCGATCCAAGGGAAAACATGATCCACTGATTATGACGATCTCTGAAGGTGGATCAACCGGAGAAGAAGCCTCTATGTACCGAGGTTCTCTAAAGCTCTTATTTTGCGGTCGGTCACGAAGGTGCCAAAAGGGATGAGGGTGGCGAGAAAAAGAACAAAGGCAAATCTTAGGGACCAGCGGTGGGCCTGCATGCAGGGAATCAGGTAGATGCAGTAAGCCAGAAAAAGAACGCCATGTGCCATGCCCACAATTTTGACAGCCATGGGATATCCCCAGACATATTTCAGGGGCATGGCCAATCCGAGCAGGAGCAGGTAGGACATTCCCTCGATATTGCCGAGGATGCGCAGAAAGCGGAGGGAAGAGAGATTCATTTGATGGAGGATTTCCAGTGTTTGAAGGTAAGGGAAAGAAAGCCGATTATACTTGCCACCATACCGGTGCGTACGGAGGTGGACAAGTCAACGAGTGGATTGGCCGGATCGAGCAAATTAGGAGAGTGATGAACCATTAACTGGGGAATAAATGTAAGAGGGGAAAGGGAAGATAGATGAAGCATCAACTGGGAATTGCCCAGAAAATCATTCACCGCCAGCACCAGGCAGGCGAGCATGGGAGTGAGCCAGAGCAAGCCAACGAAACCCCAGAACCCCAGGTTGAACCACTGCTCCCGGGCCGCCCGCAGGGACAAGGTACAGAAGAGCAGAAAGCTGGCGGGAGCAATGATCGATGAGGGCGAGGAGGAGATGGAGACAATTGATTCCGAGGAAACTGCTAGGAGGTGGAGCAGGGCATAAGGAAGAATCGCCAAAAGGGCGAGCAGGGTGGCGAACCCCCCTCCAGGGGCTTCGTCTGCCAACCAGGGAATTGCAGGAAGACCCAACTTTTTAATTCTCTGGATACCTTTGAGCCGGCGGTGGGGGTTGGGGCAGCAGATGTTGATCAGAATAAGAATGGCCCCGATGGAAAGCAGAAAGAAAGTGGACTGAACAACCACCATGGCGAGGGCGGGATGGGCATCGCTCTTCAATTGGTTGGGCAGACCGACCTGAGTGGGATCGAGTTGGACGACGCTACCAAGTAGGCCACTGGCCAGTCCATCTGAGAAGAAAGGCCAGAGTGAACCAAGGAGTAAGAATTGCAGGGTGGCAAAGAGGCTTAGGCCCATCGGTCTGGAAAAGGCGGGCAGGGAGTCGAGTCTCCATTTTCGGTAGCCGGTAAGAAAAAGGGCAAGGAGGATCAGGCCCTGCATTACAAAGGTAAAGGTGGTAGGGGAGAGGGAGATGCTGAAGAAGGGAACCTCCTGCCAGAATTGAACTACCTGGGATTCAAACCTGCCCATTTGGGTACCCTCGAAAAGAAGATGAGGGAGGATCTTGCCAAAGTAGGTCGGCAAAATAGTCAAAAAAGATAGAAAGGAGATACCCGCTTGTCCGAGAGCGGGCAGAAAAATATAGAGCCCGAGCACAGCGAGTCGGGCGACCCAAGAGGCGGCCCGAGGTCGGGGCACGACCAAGCCGATCACATGGGCAGTGAGGTGGTAAAGAAGCACCGAGCAGAAAAAGACCGCGTAGAGATGAAAGATGTTCCAGATGGGGAGTTTGCCAGCAATCACGCAGTGTAGCAAAAAGGGAAGGGTGACTAAAAACATCCAGTATTCGCGGGCGGGTAGCCCAAACAGATAGCCAAATATTTTGGCGAGGGGGGGCATCGGTGTCATCCTTTGATAATCGAGCAAGCCGGACTCCTTTTCCTCGGCAGTGACTGAGGCGATCCGGCCGGTTCCCAAAAACATCAGAAAAAATCCCTGCAGGACCAAAAGGGGGGTGAAAGCCTCTCGGGCACCATTGACTGGATTAAAGAACAGTTCTGGTTCACTTGATGGATAACTCTCAGCCGGAAGTACTACCTGCATGCCGTCGAAGAAGGCAGCAAGATAGAAGGTGGCGGTAAGGATGAGGGAAAAAATCCCCGCAGCTACCAGATTCTTGGCCCTCAGACGCTCCCGTATGCCACGCCGAATCAGTGGGTTAATGGCTGAGCTCCTTTCCGGGTAGGCTTGGATTCCAATTCCAGAAACAAGTCCTCGATCTTAGGCTTTTCAATGGCAAAGCCGGAAACGGGCACACCCGCTTCGACGAGCCGGGTGAGTACTTCGGAAGCTTCCTTTTCCCCTCCATCCATACAAGCTCTCACCTCCGTGCCGTTCCCCCCGGTGTCTTCGAACTGGGAGAGCAAGGGGATGGACGAAATGATTTTCTCTAGGGGAGGGAAGGGTTTGGTAAGCCGAATTTTGAGGAAGTTTTGTTTTTGTCTCGCTTGCGAAATTTCATCGAGGGTTCCAGAAAGCACCATTTTTCCCTTCTGCATGAAACCGAGGGTATCGCAAGTGTCCTCGATTTCGGAAAGCACATGGGAGGAAAGAAGGATGGTTTTGCCATCTCGGGCGAGCGACTTGAGGATATTGCGTAAGTCGATCCGCGACTTCGGATCCAGGTTGGCCGCTGGTTCATCGAGTAGAAGAACGGATGGTTGATGCACAAGAGTCTTGGCGAGCAGGGCTCGCTGGCGCATTCCACGGGAGAGAGTATGACAGAGAGCATGCATGTGTTCTTGTAGTCCAGTGGCGTGGAGGGCGTGTAGAACCTGTGCCTTTTTCTGCTCCCCGTGGAGCCCATAGGCTTCTGCGAAAAGATCGCAAAATTCCCATATTTTTAAGCCTTCATACACGGGTGGGAAGTCCGGCATGTATCCAAGGAAACCTCTGGCCTTTTCGGGTTGGTGCAACACCGATACTCCTTGGACAAGGATCTCGCCGTAGGTCGGTTCAAGCAGGGTGGCGATTGCTTTGATTGCACTGGTTTTTCCGGCACCGTTGGGTCCGATTAGGCCAAAAATAGAACCGGGTTGGACCGAGAAGGACAGTTGATTTACGGCGACGCAATCGCCGTAGTGAATCTTCAGTTCACTGACTTCAATCATGGATTATCGCTCGCACAAGTTCTATTCCGTATAAAATTCTTCAATCGGTCAACTTTTCCTTGAACCAATCGTGAATCATGGGATGATTGAGTATTTAATATGAAATTCATATCTTCTCTTATACTCTCTTTGTTTTTACCCTTTTTACTCACAGCGGAAAAGGCTCTTTTTGACGGCAAAAGTCTCGACGGATGGGATGGAAACCCAGTCCACTGGAGCGTTGAAGACGGGGCGATTGTGGGTGTGAATACCAAAGAAAACCCAACCCGGGGAAACACTTTTCTCATCTGGAAGGGCGGGGAGTTGGGAGATTTCGACCTTACCCTGGAATGCAAGATTGATTCGGGGAACAGTGGGATCCAATACCGAAGCTTTCTTATTCCTGGCAAACAGGACGGATGGCGAATTGGTGGATACCAGGCAGACTTTGAATCAGGTGATAAATATACCGGGATCTGCTACGGCGAAGCTTTTAGGGGAATCCTTTCACTCAGAGGGGATCGTACGACTTTATCTCGTGACAACTCTGGAAAGCTAACCAAGACCATTGAAAAGATTGGTGACCCTGCAAAATTAGGACTAGCTGTTAAGAAAGGGGAATGGAATGAATATCGGATCGTTGCGGAAGGGTTTCGATTTGAACATTTTGTGAATGGGAAAAAAATGTGTGAGTTAATCGACAAGGATGCATCCCAAAGGAAATCCTCCGGTCTTCTTGCTCTTCAGGTACATGCCGGTCCGCCCATGAAGGTGTACTTCCGAAACATCAAGCTTAAGTAGCCGGATTTCTGACTTTAGGTCATTTCCATATTTAGTTGCCAAGGGGAAGCGAAGAATAAAATAAAGGGTTGTGAGTCTACTTGCTTCACAATCAAAAATAATCATTGCTGGTGGAAGCGGGTTTTTGGGACAACTTCTTTCAAAATCATTGATCGACCATGGCCATGAGGTAGTTGTTCTCTCGAGGAACCAAAACTCCTCTCTAATTTGCAGTCGCTCAGTTTTTTGGGATGCAAAGCAGATTGATATATGGGTAGAGGAGCTCAATGGGGCTGATGTACTTATTAACCTTACCGGGAAATCAATAGATTGCCGTCATACAAAGAAGAATCGTGAGGAAATCTTGCAGTCCCGGTTGCTTTCAACCCAGGTACTGCGAGAAGCTCTAGCCTCCGTCAACCAACCACCATCATTATGGCTTAATGCCAGCTCAATGGCTTTATATGGCGAATGTTTTGGAGAGCATTCCGCTCATGATGAAAGATCTCCTTCATTATCAACAGGCTTTCTGGAAGATGTTACTTATAAGTGGGAAAAAGAGTTTTTTAAATTTCAATCGAAAGAAGTGCGCCAAATTGCCCTTCGCATAAGTTTTATTTTAGGTTCGCAGAGTGGTGCTTTCCCCTTTTTGAGAAGGTTAACAAAACTGGGTCTTGGTGGTGCTCAGGGCAGTGGTAACCAATGGATGAGCTGGCTTCATCAAGATGACTGGATATCGATAGTTCATTTTCTGATAAACAATAAGCATATTTCTGGCCCGATCAATTTATCTGCCCCGAAACCTCTTACGAATCGAGATTTCATGAAAAGCCTGAGATCTTTGGAGGCACCTTTGGGAATCGGCATTCCTGCTCCTGCAATTGGGGTGAAATTAGGTTGTGCCATTCTGGGTTCTGCGCCTGAACTTGCATTACAAAGCCGTAAAGTAGTTTCTAAAATTCTTCCTGAAAATGATTATCATTTCAAATATTCTTGTGCTGCTGATGCCTTGGCAAATCTCTGTGCATAGGTGCGGTACTTCGCGGTTCTACTTTTGATGTTTGTAAGGATGCAGATGCAAAAAATTAAATCGCTGATTCTCCTTTTGGTAATGGTTGGACCTAATGTGCTTGTCGGAGAAATTATTGATGCGGATGTGATTATTTATGGGGGAACCTCTGCTGCGGTGACGGCAGCTGTTCAGGTTCAAAGAATGGGAAAAAAGGCAGTGGTTGTATCCCCGGATCAAAAAATAGGGGGTATGTCTATTAATGGATTAGGTCGGAATGATACGGGAAAGAAAGATGTAATTGGAGGTATTGCCCGTGAATTTTACCATCGGGTGTGGCGCCATTATCAAAGTCCAGAAGTCTGGAAATGGCAGAGCCTGGAAGAGTTTGGCAATCGTGGACAAGGTTCACCATCGACCGATGGGGAGCAAAGAACCATGTGGGTGTATGAGCCGAAAGTGGCTGAAGAAATTTTTAATTCTTTGATCATTGAAAACAATGTTTCTGTCTTCAAGGGGGAGAGGCTTAACCGAGAAAGCGGAGTCGAAAAAGAAAACGGGAGAATCATTTCTTTCCTTTCTGAATCAGGCAATCGTTTTAAGGGGCGAGTGTTTATCGATTGTACCTACGAGGGAGACCTAATGGCAGCAGCAGGTGTAAGCTATTTTGTAGGCCGTGAAAGCAACAATCGCTATGGAGAAAGGCTCAACGGGGTACAAGTATCCAAAGCGCTCAAAAACCAGTTTGTGAATCGAATTGATCCCTACAAGCAGTATGGAGATCCAAGGAGTGGCCTCCTTGCTCGGATCAGTAACTGGACCCCAATAAAGGACGGAGAGGAGGACGATAAGATTCAGGCTTATAATTTCAGGTTGTGCCTCACTCAAGTAAATGAAAATAGAGTGCCATTTCCTAAGCCTGATTTATACGATCCAAAGCAGTATGAACTTTTACTCAGAACCCTGAATCGAGGATCAAGGCATATCTTCGCTCCTTTTGACCCCATTCCCAATGATAAGACAAATACCAACAACCATGGTTCTTTTTGTATAGATAACATTGGAATGAATTATGATTACCCGCATGCAAGTTATGAGCAACGCAAAGCGATTTTAGCGGAGCACGAGCGTTACCAAAAAGGATATTTCTACTTCCTGGCCAATGATCCCCGGGTTCCTGAAGATGTTCGTTTCGCAATGAGTAAATGGGGTTTAGCGAAGGATGAATTTGTACAGAATGAACATTGGCCTGATCAAATTTATGTTCGGGAGGCTCGCAGAATGATTGGTAAACTGGTGATGAATGAGCACCATTTGGTTGGCCGGAAAAAAGTGCCACGTGTCGTAGGTATTGGGTCATCCACCATAGCCTCTCATAATGTTCAACGGTATGTTGCTCGAGATGATAATGGGAATTCCTTTGTCTTAAATGAGGGAGACTTTCGTGTAGATATGAAAAGTCCCTGTCAAATTTCTTACGATTCATTAGTTCCAAAGAAAGAGGAGTGCACAAATCTGTTGGTCCCAGTATGCCTATCCGCTTCTCATGTAGCATACGGATCGATTAGCAGGGAACCAGTCTTTATGGTGCTGGGACAATCTGCGGCTACTGCTGCTGTGCTTGCATCCGAACTCGATATCGATTTACAATCCTTACCTTATGGCGTTTTCCAGAAGCACTTAGTGGAGGATAACCATGTCCTCGATGCAGCCGAATCAAACCGTTTGAGCAAAGGAGTGGGGCGGGCACCGCAATCGTTCGGGGGTGTTGTCGTGGATGGATCAATGATTCAACTGGAAGGCCAGTGGACAGAAAGCAGTTCTCTTCGTCCCTTTGTCGGCCAATCCTACTTTCATGATGGAAATGGCAGAAAAGGTTTGCTCAGGGCTAAATTTCCTTTTGTTGCCCCGTTGGATGGTCTGCATGAGATCAAAGCTTCCTTCCCTTCTTTTGCGAATCGGACCGGTGGAGTTATGTACGAAGTCACTCACGACGAAGGAACTTCAAAGATTTTGGTCGATCAAAGAAAGCCAAAAGTTAGCGGAGAGCTTTGGCTCTCACTTGGTTCATTTACTTTTACAAAGGGGGAACAGTACTCCGTCACCTTGAGCAATGAAAAGACAGAGGGTTATGTGGTGGTAGACGCTATTCAGGTGATTGGACTATCCGCAGAAAAGAGTGGGGGCTAACTGTCTCTTACTTTTTTGATAGAACTTCAACCATGACAACCTCAGAACTTTATTTCCAATGAACAGGAATTCATTTCTGCGTGCCTTGGTAAGTAGTTTGCCGCTTTTTTATATAAACAAAGCCTTCTCAGCTAACTCACAATTACAAATTGCTGCAATTGGGGTTGGAGGAAAAGGAGGGAGTGACCTCCAGCAACTATCCAGGCATGGGAAACTAATAGCTGCCTGCGATGTATCCAGTAAAAAACTTAATTATGCGTTAAAGAATCATCCTCAAACTGCAAAGTTTTCTGATTACAGAGAAATGATTTCTCACCTGGGTGGACAAATCGATGTATTAAGTATCAGTGCACCTGATCACATTCATGCCCATGCTGCACAATTGGCAATCGATCAGGGGATTCATCTTTTTATTCAAACACCTCTGACACATACAGTCTGGGAGGGTAGGCAAATTCTTGCTGGAGTTCTAAACAAAGAGATTTGTACCCAGATAGGTTTGCAAGGGTGTGCCTCTGACAATTTTAGAAGGGCAGTGGAATTTCTTCGAACCCATGCCCTTGGACAGATTGAAGAAGTTCATGTTTGGACCAATCGCCCCCTTTGGCCACAGGCACCCGAAGTGGACAATCGTCCCGTCGGGTCCGACCCCATTCCTAGCGGGTTGAGTTGGAGTGAGTTTTTGGGACCAGCAATGGAGAGACCCTACCTTGATATTTATCAACCTTACAACTGGAGAGGTTGGCGATCTTTCGGGTGCGGAGCTTTAGGTGATGTTGGCTTGCATTTGATGAATCTTCCCGTGATGGGGTTGCAATTGGATCCACCTCTTCAGGTCGAATGTTTATCGAGGGGGCCGCATAACCTTGAAACTTTTTCCGCTTGGGGAATCGTAAAGTTTGAATTTTTGCACAAAAAGGAGCGGTATACTTTCCCATTACATTGGTATGAAGGAAGGGTAGGGCATCTTGGAAAAGAATCATTGGGCCAACCAAACACACCACCCTTGCATTTATTTAAGGGAAAGAAGCCTTCACCAAGCGGCTGCATCATAAGGGGATCGCAGGGAACCTTGTACTCAACTTCCATTTATGGAAACAATTGGCAGGTTTTTTTGGATAAAAAATGGATGTACCCCGATGAACTTAATTTATCCTTAGCTAGCCTGAAAAGAAATGGCAGAGGGGATGCGGGTATGAAGGATGAATTTGTTCAGTCTATCCGTGCGGGGAAACCTGATTCCTCGTTAGCCAACATATCTTATGCGGCGACGCTTAATGAAATAGCATTGCTCGGAAATACTTCGATTCTGGGAGGAGGGAAATTTGACTGGGATGGACAAAATGGTATTTCCAATCGTGCTGATATCAATGGGTTGCTCACCAAACCCTACCGAAACGGGTGGGGTGTGAAAAAGGTATCAGATAATTAACCTACAGATACATACTGTCGTAAATATCTGCTACTTTACGAATAGCTAAAGCGAAAGCCGCTGTTCTTCTATCCTTAATTTTAGCGTTGGAGAGATGCATCTCTTTGATCTCTTGGTAGGCTTCGCACATAGTGTCCTCAAGGCCTGACCGAACTAGGGTAATTTCATCGGGTCCTTTCATTAGCTCAGCTTTTGCTTTTGGATCCAACGGTTTATCTACGGAGGATTCAATCAATTTTATAATGTTTGCACCCTGGGCTTCGTTGAACCTTCTTTCCATTCTGCCAAATCGAACATGGGAAAGATTTTTTAACCATTCAAAGTAGGAAACGGTAACACCACCAGCATTAAGATAGGCATCCGGTATGATAAAAACTCCTTTTCGATTTAGGATTTGATCAGCATCAAATGTAATCGGACCATTAGCCGCTTCGGCAATTACTTGTGCTTGAATGCGGTCGGCATTCAATTTTGTAATCACCCCTTCCATTGCCGCAGGTATTAAGATGTCACAAGGGCTTTCGAGGACTAAGTTTCCATCTTCGATAAAAGAACCAGATGGAAATCCATGTATTTCCCCATGCTCTAATTTGTATTGGTACACATCTTCTGTGGATAGCCCAGAATCATCAATAATTGCACCGTTACGCTCAATAATACCGATGATTTTTGCTCCGTCCTCCTCTTCGAGAAACTTGGCTGCATGGTAGCCTACGTTCCCAAGCCCTTGAACAATGATCTTTTTCCCTTCCAAGCTTCCAGATAAGCCCGCTTTTTGAACATCATCCTTGTGTCTGAAAAATTCTTGGATGCCATATTGTACACCTCTGCCAGTTGCTTCAATCCGCCCTTGCACGCCTCCAAAATGAACTGGTTTGCCGGTGACACAGGCTCTGGCATTTATCTCGTTCGGATGAAGTTGTTGGTATTCATCTGCGATCCAAGACATCATTCTTTGCCCAGTGCCCATATCAGGAGCAGGGACATTTACCCCTGGTCCTAAAAGGCCTCGCTTATCCAGTTCCTGTGCAAATCTGCGGGTGATATGCTCCAATTCTTTCAGGCTGTATTTTTTAGGATCAATACAAAGGGCCCCCTTGGACCCAGCAAAGGGAACATTTACAATAGAGCATTTATAGGTCATCAAGGCAGCTAATGCCTCCACCTCATGCTGGTCAGCAAAGGGAGCATAACGGATACCCCCTTTTGCTGGCAGGGCATGCTCGCTATGGGTTGCCCGCCATCCCGTGAAAATTTCGTAGCCGTCATCGAGCTCAACTCCGAACTTCATCTCACACACTGCATTACAGGTGCGGATTTGGCGAGCTAACCCCTTGGGCAGCTCAAGAGCATTCGCAGCTAAGTCAAAGCTTGCATTGACGCTTTCTAAAAAGGAAAGGTCTTTATTTTTTGTCATGAAAATTTTGTTACCAAAAACTAAAGATCAAGCAATTGATAAAAATAATTTTCGCCATAAAGAAAGCACCAAACCGATGATATAGAAATCGGCTTGGTGCTTTTCGGGATATACCCGAGACTAAGAATTAATCCTTGGGTCGGGCTTCGTTGACTTTCAACGGGCGCCCGGCCATATCAGAACCATTCAAAGCTTCGATAGCTGCATTTCCCTCAGCATTGTCATTCATGGTCACAAAGCCAAAGCCTTTTGATCGGCCAGAGGGCCGTTCCACGATAACGGATGCACGATCCACAGTACCGAATTGTTTAAAGGCGTCAGCAAGGTCTTGGTCGCTAACGGACCAAGGAAGGTTTCCCACATAGATTTCCATAATATTGATTGTCTTTTGATTGATAACTTCGAAGCACAGGAGGCTGGTCTTGGTTACTCGAGTCAACAATCGCAATGTGGTTGCGGGGTTTTATCGGGTACCTCAAATCGCCGAGGCTTGTAAAGTTAGACATCTTGTAACTGAGATTGTTGCAGTGCAATCCCAAAGAGTGCCATTTCATGAATTCATTTTTTTGATTGGTCTGGGAGAGTTACTTCGATTACTTCTTGTTTTATGGTTATTATACGAGAACTCGTTGAATGTACTGTAGAAGATTTAGATCAATTAAACGGGCTTATTCCAATGCTTTCGAAGTCTGCTTCACCACTTACTTTGGAAAAACTGGAAGAGATTCTTCAGTCTTCTTCTACCCATCTTTATGTTGCCGAGCAGGGATCAGAGATTATCGGGATGTTAAGTCTGGTTATTTTCCCTATTCCTACAGGGATAAGAGCATGGATTGAAGATGTGGTGGTTAGCGAGAAGGCAAGGGGGCAAGGTCTGGGTAAGAAATTAACCTTGTATGCTTTGGAGCAGTCCAAGAAGTACAGTGTCGTTTCTGTGGATCTGACCTCCCGCCCATCTCGTGAAATTGCCAATAAACTCTATCAAAATGTTGGTTTTCAAAAGAGGGAAACAAATGTGTATCGTTTCTTAAATGAGTAGTAGATTGGTATTATTTCCGGGCAGTACTTTCTCCCGCTACCTTCTTTTCTTACTCGTTGCTTTAAATATTTTTACTAAGGTTAATTCTGCGGATTCCATTTCGGTTCCTGACCTCTTTTTTTCGATCGATGCTCTTAGCATTGAGCAGAGTGGAATTTCCAAGAAGATTGAGGCAAAATATCCATATTTGCGACAATGGGCAGAGGCACTCAATCAAGATCTCAACAAGTCTTCAGGCATCTATGATGCGATGGGTTTGCAGGAAGAGGACTTTACCCATTTCTCTTTTCGGTTAGATGGTCTGAACTCGATGTATGAGGCTAGTTCAGCGGAGGCAATTCATTTGTCTCAGGTTTACCTGGAAATGAATTTAGGAGCTCAAGCACCTATGGACTTATCGGGCTTTATGAATTGGTTGGATGCAGAATTGGCTGCCCACTTAAGGTCGAAAAAAGCGGTAAAGAAAGTGTTGTCCGATCAAGTAATAGATGAGGATCAAGTTCAGTTTACTGTAGACCTCAATGCAATCGAATCTTTAACCGCTGGTGATTCGAAAGATTCAATCTCATTAGATTCAAATTTTTCTGTTCGTATTAGCTTGGATAAGAACCAAACCCATATCAGGGGTTTTCTAACAAACCCTGAAAACTACAAACTTATGGAGTCTAGGAACTTCGAAGAAACTTCGCTTCTTTCCCAGTTATCTCCTGACAGACAGATTTCTTTCTATTTGAGAATACCTCAATCAGTCTACAGTAATTATCTTACGCAAAACGACGAGGAGAACCCCTTTTCTCCCGTGATCGAAGGAGTGAAGGAAATTGGTGCAGGTGTGAGCTTTACCGATCAATCGATTGTTGTCGAATTTATCATCCATTGTAAGGACAAAGATCATGCAGGTGCCATTCGCTCTCTGTTGGAAGGTTCAATTGGATTTGCAAAGATTGGTCTGATGCAGAAAAATACTCTTTTCGAATCAAGCCTATCTCATTTGTTGGGGCAGCTTGAATTCTCTCAAGAAGATGATCGGGCAAAGGTTTTATTAGATCTTAATCTCACGGAGATGGATGATATAATTTCTTCCCAACTTGAATGGCTGTCTCCACGACCGGGCTTACAAATTTACAAGGACGGACCTAAGTCTCTTACGGGCAAACTCGCACCACCTTTTACAGTGACGCTTTTGGAAGGAAAAGAATTTTCTCTTGCATCCGCAAAAGGGAAAGCGGTGGTTCTCTTCTTTTGGTCTACCTGGTCCAGACCAAGCTTAATGGCTTTACCGATGTTCTCAGCACTTAGAAAAAATCATCCGATCAATGATCTCTCGGTTTTATTGATCAACAAAGATGGCTCGGCAAACGAAATTTCCAAGTACCTAGAAACGCATAACCTTTCGCATTTACCGGTGGGGTTGGATCCCGTTGGGGCACTTGGTAAAAGCTACTTGGTGGATGGATTGCCCCAAACCATTTTGATCAAGCCAAATGGTGAAATAAAAAGGGTTTGGGTCGGATTTTCTCCCTTCCTGGAAAAAGATTTGTTTTATGAAATAAATCAAATCCTTGAAAATGGATCTTTAAATCAAAATCTAAAATAAATTGTCTCAATCTTTCACTCTTAGTCTATCTAGTAGTTGTCCATTCAATATAAACAACGCCAAAAGGAGAACTTAAAGATGATGAAATTTAATGAGTTTCAAAAATACGAGGCCACCCTTCATATTCCTTATGAAAAATACTTCGAGCTGATTTATGAGACAAAATATTTAATAGAAGCAAGACTGGGGACGGATCGTCAGTTTGTGGCCTGCAAGTCTTTTTACGGATGCAATCGTAGAAGTGCTGTAATCAAGGCGAGTGAATGGTACAATTCACATCTCAAAAAAGTTCTTGGGAACCCTCAACATGTTATGTTTATCGACGACCCCTTGCAGGAAGTAACTTACGACGATGACTTTGTTTGCACTGATTTACGCAATAAATATTTAGATGAGAATACAATCAGTCGCCTTTTAGCCGAGTCCCACGGTGATTTAGGGCGTGAAAGCTCAATGCAACCAGATGGGGTACCCTTGGGGAGTGTGAAGCGGTTGCGCAAAAGAAAAAGAAAAGAGGTTCAATTAACTGATAGGCTTTCGCAAACACCTAGCGGTACGATTTACTACAAAATGACTGAAGTGGTTGAAGGGCGAGGGTGTTCTGTCAAGGTTCGGAAAATCAAACTGGCATCGAAATCACTCCTCAAGGCAAAGCGTGAAGTCATTAGGCGTGGTCTGAACAAATTCGAGAAATTTTCTGAAACTAAATTGATTCCTTCCCGTAAGTTTTCTTCGATTAACCAAGCGGCGTAGGCATTCTTTGTGATTTAAATTATCATCCCATGGCTGTCTCCCCCCAAGACCGATCCTCTGAACTGGTTCAACTGATGATGAAGCATCAAAGAAAGTTGTTCGGCTATATCTTGACTTTGGTGCCATCAAGGGCAGACGCTGAGGATATTTTACAGGAAGCAAGTCTTACAATTTGCGAAAAATTTTCCCAATTTGAGAGTGGTACAAATTTTTATTCATGGGCTTGCCAAATTGCTTTTTGGAAAGTCCGTGCTGCCCGAAAAAAATTTGCCACTTCAAAAGTTATTTTCAATGAGGATGTTCTGGAGGTAATCTCACAAACGCGGGTAGAGATGGAAGAAGAATTAGACCACCGACACCACGCCCTTTCCAAATGCCTGCAGAAACTCAATGAGAGGGACAGAAGAATGGTTTTGGTGAGGTATGAATCCGGCCACAATGTAAAAGCAGCAGCTCAAGCGTGCGGACGCACGATACAGGGTGCCTACAAGGCATTAAATCGGATTCGCAAGACTTTACATGACTGCGTAAGCCTTGAGGTAAGCACGGAAAGTCCATAAGTATGAGTTTAAGGGACCAAGATATCATCGAGCTCAACGAACTTTTGGACAAGTTAGTCGAGAACAGCCTGACCTTAGAACAAAAAAAGAGGCTGGAGTCTTGGTTAGAGGGATCTGAAGAAGCAAGAAAGTTCTACATCTCCTACATGGATATGTCTGTCAGTTTAAACCACTACGCAGATGAAACTCTAGGAGAATTGGAAAAGGAGGAGCATCGGAACCCACTCACCAACCTATTTCAATTTGCTCAGGCATGGATGCCTCTTGCTGCTCTCGTTTTATTTGGAGTGTATTTGTATTTTACTCTTCCTGAGTCACAAGTGGATTCGAATAAAAATCAATCGGAGATAGTTGATGTTCGTTCCTTACAGACGAGCGTACCTGAGCAATCTGCTTTACTAGAAAATGAGGTAGTGGCCGTTCTAACCAAATCAGTTGGGTTAAACTGGGACTCCGGGACTGCAGAGCGTCCCGATAGGGGAGCATCCCTTAAGTCTGGTGACTTCACTTTTTCGAAAGGTATGGTTCAGTTGGAGTTTATGCAGGGTGCAACGGCAATCCTTGAAGGACCAGTTGAAGCCAAGCTGATTCACAACAACGCCATGGAAATGAAGGTAGGCAAACTGCGTGCCCATGTGCCTCAGGTAGCAGTAGGGTTTTCTGTCGATCTGCCCATGGGCAAAGTGGTTGACTTGGGTACAGACTTTGGAATTGAGGTCGACAAAGAGGGTGCTGCAGAAGTGTATGTATTTCGGGGGAAAGTGAGTTACCAAGGATTTGATATTCAGGGGAATGAAGTTTTCCAAGAGGTGTCAGGTGGCGAGGCGATCTATCTTGATTCCTTTGGCATATTAACACCCCTGGACATGCCATTGGGCACTTTTGCAGGTAGTGCAGATCTCGCTTCCCGTTCTCTTGAAGTTGCGAACAGGAAGCGTTCAGCTTGGGCTAAAATGAGTAAAGAACTAGCCAATAATGAAAATACACTACTGTACTACGATTTTAACTGCAAAGCTTCCTGGTCAAGGATCTTGAAGGATGAAACTCAGAGAAATAACGGGAGCGGTGATGGTGCTGTAATTGGTTGTCAGTGGTCTGAAGGCCGGTGGCCTGGTAAGGGAGCTCTACAATTTTCCAAGAATAATGACCGGGTGTGCCTCAACATCAATAAATCGCTCAAGCAGGCAACCTTGGTAGCTTGGCTGAAGCTGGATAGCTTGAGCACGGAAGGTGCTCCTATTGTGTTTTCCCAACCTAACTTCCGTGGTGCATTGGGATGGTCGGTGAGCTCGCTTGGAAAACTAGTTTTAGAGATCAATTCCGGTGCTCAAGTTGAAAAGTACGAGTCTGCCGTTGCATTCTCGCCCGATCGAATAGGGAAGTGGGTTCATCTTGCCACAAGCTTTGATGGAGAAAAGAAATGGATTACTCATTTTGTGAATGGGCGATCCTTTAGTCGGGAAAGGGTGAGCTTGGCAAAAGCGATATCCCTACGGAAGGGCTTAATTGGTCATTATCAGGCATTTCCCAACCACAACCCAAATTTTTCCATGAAGGGAAGTATTGATGAGTTTGCGATTTTCGACTCTGTATGGGATGAATCAGATATCAGGAAGCTTTTTGAAGTTGGAAACCCAGGAGATGAAATTTTTTCTCAGGATTCGGTTTTTATTCCTTAATTGGATTTATATTTAAAACTTAACTGCAGATAGTGCCTGCAACCCATGTCCCAAGTGTGCTGGATGAATCAGTTCCCGAAGAGCCAACATTTGGGGATCGAAGGAGGAACTTGTTTGAAAAACATTTTGGATCGCTTGTTGGGAGTTTTTCATAAGAAAACTTTCCTGAGTCTGTAGAGAAATATTTTCGAACCCGTACCTGTGCAGTGTTTCTTGCAAATCATCCCAGCACAAATGGCAGGTTATGTCCTTTTCGGTTGGATCCTCAAGCAGGTTGGTGGTCATTTTTTGTTTCCTGTAGGCTCTTGCCGTTCCCTCTGGACGATCATGGAGAATCGTCCTCCGATCTAGCCCGTAATCAAAAGTAATAAATACCCCCATCCATTGGTCTTGGGAAAGTAAGCGGTTCATACTTTCAATAGAACCTGAGGGCCAATCGATTAGGTAACCATTTGGTGCAGAGGTGGGTAACGGGCGAGGATGAGAGTTTAATTTTTCTTTTTTTATTTCGATCAGTTGGCCGTCTTGCTCTCCAACAAACACTTCCGCCCATTTTGATTGATCTTCAACAAATTGAAACCTCTGAAACGGTTGAGCATCCAACCACTCGTTGCTGTAAACCACTGATTTACTGGGAATTTTGATCGGATCTCCTAGGCGGATGATTCGATGTTCGAAGAAGGGTTGTTGGATTCCATCGAAAATAGAGGAATTTGGTTCAGCACCAATTTCAACAAAGGTATATTCATCAGGATTTCGATTCCCGAGTAAATGCAGGGATGCATTCAGGATCAGTTCTCCCCAAAGCGAACCGAGGGATGTGGATGTATAAAAATCGTTTTCCATCCCTTTCCCTACACGTATTTTTTTCTTTTGATAGTAGCCATGATCAGGGTCATAGAGAGCCCAACTCAAAAACTCATTGAAAGGCATACTGTCACGGTCCGCCAAAATCTTCTTAAATGATTTTAAGATAATTGATGAAAGCTTTGGCGTTGTTAGTCCCATAGGCTTTGAGTAATTTGTTTTCGGTGAAACTCAAGCATGCTCTTTTATGATTCTGGGAATAGAAAGTTCCTGTGACGAGTCTGCTATGGCTCTTTACCACCCTGAGAAAGGTATTGTGGGTGAATGGGTGCATTCACAAATGCAACAACATTCGCAGTATGGTGGTGTTGTTCCAGACTTGGCGGTACGACAACATCTTGAACATTTTTTTCCTATTCTGGAACTTCTTCGTGAAAGCCCTCACCCGACCAATGAGATATCTGAAATCGCTGTAACTTGCGGGCCTGGGTTGGTTGGTTGCCTCGGGGTGGGGCTAAGCATTGCCAAAACTTTGGGCGAACTGTGGAGCCTGCCCGTCTATGGGGTGAACCATTTGCGTGGTCACGCCTTCTCCCCCTTCCTGGGGTTGGAGGCTGAGGAGAGGCAGTGGAGAGAAATACTTCCTCATCTAGGTTTGTTGGTTTCAGGGGGCAATACCCTGCTTTTTGAAATCAATTTGAATAGAGATATTCATATCATTGGCCGGACCATGGACGATGCTGCAGGTGAAGCACTTGATAAGGGGGCTAAGCTTCTGGGCATTGCATATCCTGGAGGTGCTGAGCTTGAAAAATTTGCTGGTGAGGGAAACGCAAAGGCTTTCGCTTTTCCGAGGGCTTTTAAAAATAACGAAGCGAGTGATTTTAGCTTTTCGGGACTCAAGACTAGCCTCCTGTACCAATTACAAAAAATGGATGCGGGTGAGATTGAAGATCGATATTCGGATTTATGTGCTTCATATCAGGAAGCAGCGGTAGATCAATTAGCCAAAAAATGCAGTTTTTTTATCGGCAAAAAGAATTACAAAACTTTTGGTCTCTCTGGTGGTGTGGCCAACAACCAATCCCTCCGAAATCGTTTGCATGAAGTCTGTACTGCAGAAAATTTAAAATTTTATGCAGCAGACAAGAAGTACACTGGTGATAATGCAGCGATGATAGCGTTTGCTGCGTACCTGGACCCTGATGGATTATGGCCGAATGAAGATGGAGAATTGAATTTTAATCCTAGTTTAAAGTTAGATAGTTTGCCCAAGTGAGAGGGGAGAAAATAATGATGCCTTTCTTGCCAGACAGCCAACTTATCTTTACAGATAGTAATTTGTATGATTTCTGATCCCAACGCACCTAAAAAGCTCTCTAAAAATGAGGGCATCAAAGAACGCAGTGACTTTCTTCGTGGAACGATTCTTGAAAGTCTTTCCGACGAGTCAACAGGTTCAATCTCCGCAGATGATGCTCAACTTACCAAGTTTCATGGTACTTACCTGCAGGACGATCGTGATCTACGGGCATCGCTCATCAAAGAGAAGAAGGAGAAAGCTTTTTCTTTCATGATCCGCATTCGTGTGCCTGGCGGAGTTTGCACACCAGCCCAGTGGTTAGGGATTGATAAATTAGCTGACAAATTTGGTGAAAGCTCTCTGAAGCTTACCACTCGGCAAGCATTCCAACTTTACGGAATTCTTAAAAAGAACCTAAAGCAAACCATGAAGGAGATTAACGACACCCTTCTGGATACTCTGGCTGCTTGTGGGGATGTGAATCGGAATGTAATGTCACCTGCAAACCCTTTCGAATCGAAGTTGCATCAACAGGCCCTTGAAGTAGCCCAAAAGATACACGATCATCTCACCCCGAAAACATCTTCTTATGCAGAAATTTGGCTGGATGGCGAAAAGAAGAATACCATCGGAGAGGAGGAACCAATTTATGGGAAAACCTACCTCCCTCGGAAATTCAAGATAGCTGTGGCATTGCCCCCGAGGAATGATGTCGATGTTTTCTCCAATTGCCTCGGTTTTGTGGGTATCCCAGACGGGGATCGAGTGGTCGGGTACAATGTACTCGTCGGGGGCGGTTTGGGCATGACTCATGGAAAAACTGCTACCTACCCAAGACTCGCTGATGTCATTGGTTTTTGTTCCCCGGATCAAGTCGTCCAAGTCGCAGAAGAAATTGTCAAAATCCAGAGAGATCATGGTGACCGTTCCGACCGTAGGCATGCGAGAATGAAATACACGGTGGAAGACAAGGGGCCAGATTGGATTTTAGAGGAATTAAACCGCAGGCTTGGGTGGAACTTAGAAAAAGCCAAAGAGTTTGAATTCGATTCGACTACGGATCGTTATGGCTGGACCCAGGATGCAGATGGTAAATGGGCGTACGGACTTTTTGTGGAAGGAGGAAGGTTAAGGTCTTCCGGTCCTAACCAAGGGCGGTTGGCTCTTCGAGAAATTGCTGAGGATATCTCTTGTCAATTTAGGCTTACCGCCAATCAAAATGTCATAATTGCGAGGGTGGATCAGGCGGATAAAGGAAAAGTGGAAGAGATCCTAAGAAATTTTGGGGTGACTTTGCCCGATCAACTTTCTGGTATCCGTTTAAATTCCATAGCATGCACAGCCTTGCCAACATGTAGCTTGGCACTTGCTGAAAGCGAAAGGTATTTACCAAAGCTTGTTGATGAACTTGAATCAATCATCGACAGACTTGGATTAAGACAGGAATCAATTGCGATTCGGTCAACCGGTTGTCCCAACGGATGCGGACGCCCATACCTTGGCGAGATTGGATTGGTCGGAAAAGCACCAGGCAAATATAACCTTTATCTTGGCGCGGGATTGGATGGCACGCGTCTAAACAAGTTGTATCGTCCAGCGATTACCCATGAAGAAATTGTAAAGGAGCTCACTCCTGTTCTGGAAAGCTTCGCTGAGAGCCGCGAAGAGGGTGAAAGGTTTGGTGATTTCTGTATTCGCAAAGGGTATGTACAGGCAACGGTCGAAGGTTCTGATTTTCACGATTAATTCCTGCCACCTCTTTCTTTTTCATCTTTGGAATAGATGAAGCGTAGGTTTTCAAAATCCTTAGGGCGAAAAACCCATGGGAATCCAGATGCTCCCATTTCAACAATTGGGGAAGAAGAGTCTCTTCAATTGTTGGAATCTTTAGGAAATGATCCTTTTCTTTTAATTTTGGACCAGGTGCAAGACCCCAGGAATCTTGGTGCATGCCTTCGGTCTGCAGATGGGGCGGGAGTTGACCTCATTGTATTACCGAGTGATCGATCGGCTGGACTTACAGATGTGGTTCGTCATGTTGCATGTGGGGCAGCAGAAACACTGCCCATCGCTCGGGTTGTTAATTTAGCAAGATACTTGGAGAAATTGTCAGATTTTGGTGTTCGGTTGCTCGGAACCAGTGATCAAGCCAAGAATTCTATTTTTGAAACAGATTTTTCTGGTCCCTGTGCATTGGTTATGGGTGCTGAAGAATCGGGAATCAGAAGGTTGACCGCAAAGCATTGCGACGAGCTCATTTACATTCCTATGAACGGTGCCGTGGAATGCTTAAATGTATCTGTTGCTACTGGTGTTTGTTTATTTGAGGCTCGCCGACAACGTTCTTACAAAAAATAACATCAGGCTCAGCACTCGAAAATTTGTTTGTGAACCAAAAATGTGCCCAGCGAAAGGCTGTGGCAAAGAAAAGGGTTCCTAAAATTGAGTTTCTTAAAAACAAATAAGAAGGAGCATAACCTGGTTCACCAATAAAGATTGCTTGGATGAGGCCGAATATGGACTTGGTATAAGCTGGATTCACCGCCCATGCCAAGGTGCATGTGATCCCATGAAAAAGGAGGGCGGATGAAATGGAAGCAGTTGTCCAAACCGTAAGACTGGATTGGTTGCCAATTTTTTTCCCTAAGTACCAAACCATCCAATAACTGCCCAATGTGGCAAACATGAAAGGTTCCAAAAAATTAGATCCGTATGTGGGGCTAAGAAACAAATCCGAAAGAACGATCGCAACCAACGGAACGGCCCATCCCCAACGACCCTGAAGAAAGGCACCGCAAAAAAGAAAAATTGCCAGAGTAGGAGAGAAATTAAATAACCACGGATTTTCTAGAGGGAGATAACGACTGAAGCCTACAAGAATAAGAACACCGACGAAAAAGGGAGTGACGATCTGCCCTTTGAAGAATTTTTGCCACTGGAACATTTATCCTTAATAGAATGAAACTTCGTTGAAAGCAACCTCAGCTTGCTTGTGCGGATTGGGGTAGGGAAAGCAATTCGTTTAATCGATCCAGTAAAGGCACTTGTTGGGGCCTGAGCTTGTGCTTTGCTTCTTCAATAGGCAAAAACTCCACTCGGTCGATTTCTGGGAAGGTCCATATTTTTCCTGATCCACGCGGAAATTCCATTGAAATTTCATTACAAGTATGAATGCGAGTCTTTGGCCAATCACCCTCGAAGGCCCAGGCGAAAACCTCCTTGCCATTGTTTTGAATAATTGAGCCAAGGTTCAAATAGGGGCCCTGAGGGGAAAGTCCCGTTTCCTCTTCAAATTCTCGAATTGCAGCATTAAAGATCTTCTCATTTGGGTCGGGTTCACCTTTGGGAATGCTCCACCAGCCGGCATCTTTATTTTGGAAAAAAGGTCCTCCAGGATGTGCGACCAATACGAAAACCTTTTGATTAACAGAATCTTTTTTGTAGAGAACCAAACCACCACTTACTTTTTTCATCATTTATTTCGTGGGTTCAATATTCTTGGACATAACGACCAGATCATAGGCTTTCCCTTCCATCTTACGAGCACCGAGAATTCTTCGTATGATTTTAAATCCCAAAGAATGGTAACATGCAACAGCAGGAAGGTTGCACTCCAGTACATTCAATCCAATCGATTGAAAAGCCTTTGTTTTTGCAGACTCATCAATCAATGATTTACAAAACGCCGTCCCAATCCCCTTTTTTCTTAGTGTCGGTCTTACAATAATTCGGCAAAGGTTAGCATGTTGAGAGTTCTGGGGTCTTACGATTTCACCGTAAGCCAAAATATTCTGCTGCCCATCAACCCTAGCATAAGGCATGATTTTTTTTTGGGCCAAGTGATCCTTGAAGGATTTTATTGAAAAGCCATCCTGCACAAAGGTATTTCCTGACCAATAAAGCAATTCTTCCATGTTCTTGATCCAATCGTATACATCAGGGATCCACTTGGGTGTGAATTGAACTGTTGTACTTTCAATAATTAGATCTTTCATGCGTATGACTTATATTTACTAGGAAGGATTCTTGGTACATCGCTGGAAGGCTAAGAATCTAAATACTTGTAAAAGTTTAACTTGTCTTCAAATCTACAAATAAAAGCAATCCATAGAAATAATTTATACTAACCTAACTAGAAATGAATCTTAATAAAAAGCTACTCCTTACATTCCTAATCATATTTGTATCCGGTGTCTTTATGGGATCTTTTTTAGAAAAGTCTGAGACAAAACTGAAAGTCATCATGGCTGGAGTAGATGAAAAAGGGAACTCTGTCTGTGTGAATAAAAGCCAAGTCTTTTTGTTCAAAAAATTGAATGGTGAAAATAAAATTATTTTTCACTACCATGATGCATTGAGCAAGGAGGCAATCGTTTCTAAGGCTTTTCCAGATTCAGAAACTTTGGAGACTTATTGGGACCAGTTAGTTCGAAACTGGTGAGTCTATCCAATCTTTGGTGTATTCACCTTTTGGATCATAGACCATGGATTGGATGGTTGTGTTAAAGTAACGAACAGTTTTTGTCTCACTGCAGTAACCTGCCAAGTAAAGCCAGTTCCCGTAGTTACTGCATGGGTCGTAATCAATTAAGGTTTTCTCAAACCACTCTGCACCCCTGCGCCAATCCAAACCAAGGTCGTGTATCAAATATGAGGCAACATTTTGCCTGCCACGGTTGCTCATCCATCCGGTTTGATTCAATTCATTGATATTGGCATTGATGAACAGATTTGCAGTGCAACCATTGACCCACCTGAAAAAAAGTAAATCTGCTTGATCAGGTTCTCGGTCGATTTCCTTTTGTTGGTTTAATCCACAGGGATGAAAAACTTTCCGTCCATGCAATCGTGAAAAAAACTGGAAGAAATCTCTCCACAAGAGTTCAAAAATTAGCCAATAAGTACTTTCATTTGCACCGTGGAGTGCTTCATACTTTTTGGTTTCGTGGTAAATTTCTCTAGGCGATAATGAGCCATTGGCGATCCAGGGAGAAAAGTGGGAAGAAAAATCAGCACCCTTCAATTGGTTACGTGTTTTTTTATAGGTCGAAATACACCCCTTCTCCCAAAACCACTCATGCAAGCGCTTCCTCCCTGCAGTTGAACCGCCAGTAAATGAATAATACCCTTTGGGGCTGGTTTTCTGGGTAATCCCAAAGTCCCTCAGGGCGGGAAGATTGCCTCTGCTTTTGGTGATTTTTGATGCCGTGAGATCGGATGAGATGCAGGAACGAATATTCCAGTTTGTTTCAACTGA
>Ga0255783_10001430_pt1 | contig 25514 bp, 22 predicted proteins | sample 011ome_22_FD_179981 | JGI IMG/M metagenome (GOLD analysis project Ga0255783, IMG submission 179981) | Coastal salt marsh microbial communities from the Groves Creek Marsh, Skidaway Island, Georgia - 011507BT metaG (version 2) | ecosystem: Environmental > Aquatic > Marine > Intertidal zone >... | reverse complement strand
CCCGCTGTTTCCGCAACTGATGAATACAGCAGGTATTCGTCCATGCGGTCTTGGGTTTGTGCCATACGCAGGTTACCCACGATCGAGAAACCCGCATTCAAACCGGTTTCTTCTTCTAGCGTTTTGTAGAAATCGACCGAGTATTTGTGGATATGCGTGGTCGCATAGGACATGTTGAACAGTGGCAACAAACCTGCTGCGTGCCATGTTGATCCTGATGTCAATTCGTCGCGTTCCAGCAACATGACATCTTTCCACCCAGCTTTTGCCAAATGGTATGCGATGGAAGACCCAACCGCGCCACCACCAACGACCAGCGCTTTTACGTGCGTTTTCATAGACGACTCCAATATTGAATTGGGATGATGTTTAGCAGGATTGCAAATTTTAACAGACCTCAGCCGACTACCTATCGCAATTTTGCGACTTATTTCCGAAAACACGACTTTATGCCCTATTTCTTGATGGAAAAAACGATCCTCTTGCGGGGATGCGGGCGCAATTTGACCGCTGTGACGTCGTAAATCGACACGTGTTTATGCGGGCCTTTTGGGTGTCGGCGAACTTAAGCCTAAAGGCAAAATAATTCTTGAATCACTGTCGAAAATGGACTTCGCCTCTTTCATGTTGCAAAATTGGGACCTATAAGATTGGCAACTTATTGGGGTCGACGGGACGAGTCGCATCGTACCATAAATTTGGGGATATAATCAGCATATGTTTGGGCTTTCATCTTTGACGGGACTGTTTTCGCAGGACATGGCGATTGACCTAGGGACCGCGAATACTTTGGTTTACGTAAAAGGCCGCGGTATCATTCTGTCCGAGCCGTCAGTGGTTGCGTATCATGTCAAGGATGGTGTTAAAAAGGTCTTGGCCGTTGGCGAAGATGCGAAACTGATGTTGGGCCGCACGCCCGGTTCGATCGAAGCGATCCGCCCGATGCGCGACGGTGTCATTGCCGATTTTGACGTAGCCGAAGAAATGATCAAACATTTCATTCGCAAGGTGCACAAACGGTCCACATTCTCAAAGCCGAAAATCATTGTATGTGTACCACATGGTGCGACACCCGTTGAAAAACGCGCGATTCGTCAATCGGTTTTGTCCGCAGGTGCGCGCAAGGCGGGATTGATTGCCGAACCCATTGCTGCTGCAATTGGTGCCGGCATGCCGATCACCGATCCGACAGGCAACATGGTTGTCGACATCGGCGGTGGTACAACCGAAGTTGCGGTTTTGTCATTGGGTGACATTGTTTACGCCCGCTCTGTTCGTGTGGGCGGTGACCGTATGGACGAGGCGATCATCAACTATCTGCGTCGCCAGCAAAACCTATTGGTTGGCGAAAGCACTGCAGAGCGCATCAAAACCTCGATCGGGACGGCGCGTATGCCCAACGATGGCCGTGGTGCATCCATGATGATCCGTGGGCGCGATCTGTTGAATGGCGTGCCCAAGGAAATCGAAATAACCCAAGCCCAAATTGCCGAAGCACTGTCAGAGCCAGTCCAGCAGATTTGCGAAGCGGTCATGACCGCATTAGAAGTCACGCCGCCTGATTTGGCTGCGGATATTGTTGATCGTGGCGTCATGTTGACAGGTGGTGGCGCATTGTTGGGTGATCTTGATCTTGCGCTGCGCGAACAGACAGGTTTGGCTGTTTCCATCGCGGACGAAAGCTTGAATTGCGTTGCCATAGGGACTGGCAAAGCGCTAGAATATGAAAAACAACTGCGCCACGCCATAGACTACGACAGCTAAGGCAAGTGCTCTCTGACTAAGAGGTAGGCTTGGCCCAACATCGTGGAAAGCAAGATGATTATGTAACACCGCTCCGCCGTTTGATTACGGTGGTGTTGGTGTTGGTTATGTTTGCGATCTTTGTGATTTGGCGCATCGACAGCCCGCGCGTCGAACGGTTCCGTGCGCATGTGATTGATCAATATGTCCCCAGTTTCGCATGGGCCATGGCGCCGGTGACGGGTACGATCAACCTTATTCGGGATTTCCAAAGTTATGCGTCGCTCTATGAGCAAAACCAAGAGCTGCGCCGCGAACTGCAACAAATGAAAAGCTGGCGCGAGGCGGCGCTGCAGTTAGAACAAGAAAACGCGCGTCTTTTGGATTTGAACAATCTGCGATTGGATCCAAAATTCACCCATATTTCTGGCATCGTGATGGCCGACAGCGGATCGCCCTTTCGGCAATCGGTGTTGTTGAACATCGGTGCCCAAGACGGCATTCGTGACGGGTGGGCCGCCATGGATGGCTTGGGTTTGGTGGGCCGCATTTCGGGTGTGGGTCAACGCACCAGCCGTGTTATTTTGTTGACGGACCCGTACAGCCAAATTCCTGCAATCGTTCAACCCTCTGGACAGCGTGCTTTTGTTGTGGGCGACAATACTGCCGCGCCGCCGGTTGATTTCATTGAAAACCCCGATCTTGTTCGGGCAGGGGATCGTGTGGTCACATCTGGCGAAGGGGGCGTGTTACCGGCGGGTTTGGTCATTGGTCAATTGGCTTTGGATCCAAATGGCCGGTTGCGCGTGCGCCTGTCTGCCGATTACGAAAGGTTGGAGTTTTTGCGGGTTTTGCGGGACTATGGGACACTGCAAATCTCGGATCCCGGAGAATTGGTTATACCTCAGGATTTGGTGATCCAAGCCCCAAGCGACATAGATGCGCCAAAGGACGATGCCGATGGATAATATGGCGTCATCGCGGGTTTGGTGGTTTCGGGTCTTGTTCGTGATCGTGGCGATGGGGTTGATGTTTTTCCGTCTATTGCCGCTTGATACGCGTCCACAAAATTGGGCTGGGCCAGATATCTTGATGGCGCTTATTTTTGCGTGGAGCGTGCGCAGACCCGCCGCAATCCCATCAATCTTGATCGCGCTTGTCATCTTTTCCGAAGACCTCGTATTGCAACGCGAACCCGGCTTGCAGGCCGCGCTTGTGATCATTGCGGCCGCTTGGCTAAAGCTTAGTCTTTCATATAACTCGGACGCCTCTGCACTGCGTGAATGGATGTTGGTGGCTGCCGCAGTGGTCGGTGTCACGGTCGCGACCCGATTTATTTTGATCGTGTTTTTCGTTCCTCTTCCCGGTCTTGGCCTACATCTGAGCCAAATGGTTGCGACGATCTTGATCTATCCGGTCGTGGCTGCGGTCACGCATTTTGTGTTTGGCTTGCGTCCTGTCACGGCGCAATCGGGTGAATTTGGAACCCTACGAGGTCGATCATGAAGCGCCCGACCCAAGATACCGCGCTCAGTTGGCGCAAACTGACCCGCCGCGGCATGCTGGTTGGGGGCTTGCAGATCGGGTTTGGTGGTCTTTTGGCCTTGCGGATGCAGCATTTGCAGGTGGATCAGGCAGATCAATTTCGATTGCTCGCCGATGAAAACCGGATCAACGTGCGTTTGATCCCGCCCGCGCGTGGTGAAATTTATGACCGCAATGGCGTGATTATTGCGCAAAATGAACCCAGTTATCGCATCACCATCGTGCCCGAGGACGCCGGTGATGTTGATGCGGTTTTGCGCAAGCTGTCGTATTTGGTCTATGTCAGCGATGATGATATTACGCGGACCAAGGCCGAAATAAAACGGTCTGCGCCGTTTTTGCCGGTCACCATTTTGAACCGCGTCACATGGGATGATATTTCGCGCGTCGCGGTGAATGCCCCCTCATTGCCGGGTGTCGCGCCCGAAGTTGGTTTATCGCGCCAATATCCACTGGGCGATTTGTTTGCCCATACGGTCGGCTATGTCGGTCCCGTCAGCAGCCGAGATTTAGAGCGCGCCGAGACGGTTGACCCCTTGCTGCGCATTCCCCGCTTTCAAATTGGAAAGGTTGGGGTTGAAGCAAAATACGAAGAGGCCCTGCGCGGGCGTGCGGGGGCAAAGCGTGTCGAGGTGAATGCCGTGGGTCGCGTCATGCGCGAATTGGATCGTCGAGAAGGGACTGCAGGGGCAAATTTGCAGCTGACCCTTGATGCCAATTTGCAAGCCTATTGCAAAGCCCGTTTGGGTGAAGAAAGCGCATCTGTGGTCGTGATGGATTGCACCAATGGAGAGCTGTTGGCAGTCGCATCTGCCCCAAGTTATGATCCAAATAAATTCGTGCGGGGCATTTCCTTTGCCGATTACGGCGTGTTGCGTGACAACGATCATCGCCCCTTGGCATCAAAAACCGTCCAAGATGCGTATCCACCGGGATCGACCTTTAAAATGGTTACTCTTTTAGCGGGGCTCGAAGCGGGCGTGATCACGCCAAATGATACGGTTTTTTGTCCGGGTCATTTCGATATTTCCGGCAGACGGTTTCACTGTTGGAAAGGGGGCGGGCATGGCAACGTCGATCTGGAAAAATCCCTACGCGAAAGCTGTGACGTTTATTATTATGACCTTGCAATAAAGGTGGGTATCGAAAACATTGCGGCAATGTCGATGCAGTTGGGCTTGGGCGTGCGCCATGATGTGCCGATGTCTGCGGTCACCCCCGGTTTAATCCCGTCGCGCGAATGGAAACTGGCCAATCGGGGTGCGGATTGGGTGATCGGCGACACGGTCAACGTATCCATTGGACAGGGGTTTGTATCGTCGTCGCCGTTGCAACTGGCTGTGATGACCGCGCGTTTGGCGAGTGGTCTGAATATTTCACCGAGATTGGTGAAATCCATTGACGGGGTGGAACAGACGGCCGCTGAACCACTTGAGAAACTAGCCATAAATGAAAACAATTTGCGATTTGTTCGGCGCGCGATGTTCAGCGTCAGCAATGATCGACGTGGCACAGCATATGGATCGCGCATCATCGAAGAAGCATTTCGCATGGCGGGAAAAACGGGCACCAGTCAGGTCCGCAATATTTCGGTAGCAGAGCGTGAACAAGGCGTGCGATCAAACGCCGATTTGCCATGGAACCGACGTGATCATGCGTTGTTTGTCAACTTTGCCCCGCTTGATAATCCAAGGATTGCCGTGGCTACGGTGGTCGAGCATGGGGGTGGTGGATCCGCCGCCGCAGCCCCGATTGCACGTGATGTGACCCTACAGGCGTTGTATCAAGGCGAACCGCCCCTCAGCGCCTATCCAAACAAAGACCGAGACAAGATCGCCAAACAACAAGCCGACATTCGCGACCTGATGCCAGACCTCAATGCGATTAAAAGGGAACGCGCATGAGTTATCTTGAGTATCGCGTTAAAACCGTCCCCACAGGGTTTCGCAAGGTTTTATATCTGCATTGGGGATTGATCCTGTTGCTAATTGCGGCGGCTTCGGTTGGTTTTGTGATGCTCTATTCGGTTGCGGGTGGATCGCTGAACCCGTGGGCTGATCCACAAATCAAACGCTTTATCGTCGGAATGATTTTAATGTTCGTGGTCGCCATGGTGCCAATATGGTTTTGGCGCAATATTTCGGTCGTGGCCTATCTGGGTGCGCTTGGGCTTTTGGCGATTGTGGAATTCTTTGGCGCAACAGGGATGGGTGCGCAGCGTTGGATTGATCTGGGGTTCATACGTCTGCAGCCGTCTGAGGTTGCCAAAATCACCACAGTCATGATTTTGGCGGCCTATTACGATTGGCTTCCGGTTGAACGGACATCACAACCGTTTTGGGTGTTTGTTCCCGTCGCGCTTATTCTGATCCCTGTGGGTATGGTCTTGCAACAGCCTGACTTGGGGACATCGCTGTTGTTGTTGGCTGCCGGCGGGGTTGTCATGTTTGTTGCAGGTGTCCATTGGGCCTATTTCGGAACAGTCATTGTTGCGGGGGTCGGGGCCGTATTCGCCGTGTTTCAAAGCCGAGGCAGCGAATGGCAGTTGATCAAAGATTATCAGTTCCGACGCATCGATACGTTTCTGGATCCGGCAAGCGATCCATTGGGCGCGGGATACCACATCACCCAATCCAAGATCGCGCTTGGGTCGGGCGGATGGACTGGCCGCGGGTTCATGCAGGGCACACAATCGCGATTAAACTTTTTACCGGAAAAACACACAGATTTCATTTTTACGACCTTGGCCGAAGAATTTGGCTTCATTGGTGGTATTTCGCTTTTGGCGATTTACCTTTTGATTATTGTGTTTTGTATCACGTCTGCGCTGCGGCACAGGGACCGATATTCGTCATTGTTGACGATTGGGATTACGATGACGTTCTTTTTGTTTTTTGCCGTGAATATGTCGATGGTGATGGGCATGGCACCTGTCGTCGGCGTGCCGCTGCCCTTGGTCAGCTATGGCGGATCGGCGATGTTGGTCTTGCTCGGGGCGTTTGGCCTGATACAGTCGGCACATGTCCACAGACCAAGAGGCGCATCTAAATTATGATCAATGTTTTATTCGCGGCGCTCTCAGAACGCTTTGAACAGTATGAAATCCCGCTGCAGACAGCCTTTGCACAAGAAGGGATCTCTGCCAATCTTACGACCGATCATGACCCTGCGGTCGTGGATTATATCGTCTATGCGCCGAATTCATCTGTCCAAGATTTTACGCCCTACACCCGATGCAAGGCGGTGTTGAACCTGTGGGCTGGGGTGGAAAGCGTGGTGTTCAACCCGACACTCACACAACCTCTTGCGCGTATGGTGGACGAGGGATTGACCCAAGGCATGGTCGAATGGGTGACAGGACACGCATTGCGTCACCATTTGGGCATGGATACCCATATCCACGGCCAAGACGGTGTTTGGCGCACGCACGTGCCGCCCTTGGCCAAGGATCGGCCCGTGACCGTTTTGGGATTGGGTCAATTGGGGGCTGCCTGTGGGCAGGCATTAGCCCAACTGGGGTTCCCCGTTCGCGGTTGGTCGAAATCGGCCAAGTCAATTGAAGGTATCACATGCTATCATGGGGCAGAGGGATTAAAACCCGCCTTGAAAGACGCGCAAATCGTTGTGTTGTTGTTACCCAATACGCCCGCTACGGAAAATATTCTGGATGCAGATGCGATGGCACAGCTTGCGCATGGTGCCTTTTTGATCAATCCCGGACGTGGGATGTTGATCAATGATGAAGATCTTTTGGCGGCTGTGAACAGTGGTCAGATAGCCCATGCGACACTGGATGTATTTCGTGTAGAACCTTTGCCCGTCGATCACCCGTTTTGGGCCCATTCGTCCATCACTGTGGTGCCGCACAAGGCATCCGAGACGCGGCCGGACACGGCCTCTCAGGTGATTGCCAGAAATATCCGTCGTTGTGAAAACGGTGAACCCCTGTTGTTTTTGGTTGATCGCTCCGCAGGGTATTGATGAACCGCGTGACGTTGGGTTCGATGGCCTTGCCATTAGGGGCAAGATTTGAAACTGTGCCCAAAAACCCCGAGGTCATATGTCAATCATCACACTCATCCGTCACGGCCAAGCCAATTCTTCCGCCACAACCGAGGAAGATTACGATCGTTTGTCCGACTTGGGCATTCAACAAGCCCAATGGTTGGGGCAGCACTTGCACAGTGTCGACGCGCAGTATGATGCCGCCTTTACTGGCAGCTTGAACCGGCAGATCGATACATATGCCCATTTGAAACTGCCCAAGACCGCGCAGGTGGATGAGCGTCTTAATGAAATCCGGTATTACGATTTGGTCGATTGCATGGCCGATCAATTCAATTTGACCCCGCCAGATGGGATCGGGTTCATCCAACATTTTCAGACAACATTTGCCACATGGGAATCGGGTCAAATCAAAAACCCACCCGAAACCTGGGATAATTACCAAACGCGTGTTGGCGAGATGTTGAACGTCATGCGCCATGCCGGTTCGAATGTGGTGGCAGTCACGTCGGGTGGAATTATTGCGATGGCGGTGGCGCATGCGCTGGGTTTATCCCGAGAAGCCTTGGTGAAAACCTTGATCGAAGGCGTCAACACAGGCGTGACGCAGTTGCATTACATCGATGGCAGTTTCCACGTCAAACAATTCAACGCGGTCCCGCATTTGGAACGCTCGGATCGTCTTGACGCGCGAACTTTTTACTGATCAAGCTGCTCAAAAAATGGGAAAGAACATGACACATCTTTGGGTTCGGGCCGAACAACGTGCGAACGAAGACCGCGTAGGGATCACCCCTGACGGCGTTCGCGATTTGATGTCAAAGGGCATTCACGTCACCGTCGAAGAAAGCCATTGCCGCATCATTCCCATCGCCGACTACGTCGCCACGGGCTGTGATATTGCGCCCGAAAACTCATGGCCAACCGCACCCGCAGATGCGATTATTTTTGGGTTAAAGGAATTGCCCGACGACGGCACGCCCTTGCCACATCGCCACATCATGTTCGGCCATGCGTTCAAGGGGCAGCATTCGGGCAAAGCTCTATTGAAACGGTTCAAAGCGGGCGGTGGCACGCTTTATGATCTGGAATATCTGGTGGATGAAACGGGTCGCCGCGTTGCTGCGTTCGGGTATTGGGCTGGCTTTGCCGGTGCTGCGGTCACGTTGATGGCGTGGATGGCGCAGCGGGCGGGCAAGCAATGCGGCGCAGTGTCGTCTTATGCCAACAAGGATGCGTTGCTGTCTGATCTGCACGCATCGCTTGCCGCGACAGGGGCGCCAACCCCGTCGGCCATCGTGATCGGTGCGCTGGGCCGTGTGGGTACGGGGGCATCCGACCTTTGTGAACATATGGGGATCACGGTGACGAAATGGGACATGGCCGAAACCGCAAGCGGCGGCCCGTTTCCCGAGATCTTGCAGCATAATCTGTTTTTCAACTGCATCCTTGCCCGTCCGGGAACGCCTGTTTTCGTGCCGGCGACAGCCTTGGATGCGGCTCGAACGCTAACCGCAATTGGTGACATTGCCTGTGATCCGGACAGTGATTACAACCCTATCCCAATTTACGATGCGGCGACATCTTGGGACGCACCGGCCTTTCGGGCTGCGACAGATCCCATTTTGGATGTTGTGGCGATTGATAACTTGCCGTCGCTTTTGCCGTTAGAAAGTTCCCAAGACTACGCAGCACAACTGTTGCCAAGCTTGCGAACATTGGATCAAATTAATGACGGCGTTTGGGCGCGGGCCCAAGCTGTCTTTGCAACCCATATAAACGAGGTATGACATGACTATTCATTGGTGTGGAACGGGGTTATCGGCAATTCCCGGATTGCGTCGCCTGATCGCGGCGGGGCATCCCGTGACCGTGTGGAACCGCACAGTTGCCAAGGCCCAATCTGTCGTGGGGGATGTCACATCTGATATCCGTGCCTATGACATCGCCGCAATCGCCGACGTGGTTGGCAAAGGTGATGTGATCGTGTCGATGTTGCCCGCAGATCAACATGTGCCCTTGGCCAGGCTTGCCATTGAAAAAGGCGCAAACTTTGTCAGTTCGTCCTATATCGCGCCAGAAATGGCCGCGTTGAACGATGCCGCCCGCGCCGCCGGTGTGGTGTTGGTGAACGAAGTTGGCCTAGATCCAGGTATCGATCATCTGATGGCACATGACTTGGTGGAACAGTATCGTAACAGTGCCGAGTGCCACCCAGAAAATGAAATCAGCTTTCTATCCTATTGCGGCGGCATTCCCAAAATCCCGAACGATTTCAAATATAAGTTCAGCTGGTCACCCTTGGGCGTATTGCGGGCATTGAAATCACCGTCAAAATCGATCCGTGATTTCCAAGAATTCAACGTTGCGCGCCCATGGGATGCAATCGGCAGTTACGAGGCACCATTGCCAACACCCGAAACGTTCGAAGTATATCCAAACCGTGATAGCATTCCGTTTATGGCGCAATACCACTTTGATCCCGCATGGAAAGTCAAAGAATTCGTGCGCGGTACATTGCGTTTGAACGGATGGAAAGACGCATGGGCCGCCGTGTTCAAAGAGATTGAAACGCTGCAAGGTCCGGCAGGTGACGACCGTTTGCGCGAAATGTCCGAACAGTTTTGGAACGAAAATGCCTATGGCGAAAATGACCCAGACCGTGTGGTGTTGGTCGTGGATCTCAAGGCGGAACGCAACGGAACCACGGTGTGGCACAAGTCCTATGTTCTGGATGCGTGGGGGGATGAAACATCCACCGCGATGGCGCGTTTGGTGTCGATGCCTGTGTCCTATGCTATCGAATCCGTCTTGAATGGGGAAATTGGATCTGGCGTACATGCAGCGCCCGATAACCCTGCGTTGGTCACGGCTTGGTTAGACAAAATAAAAGGTCTGAGCCAACATTTGGAAGTGGTCTCTGCCTAAGTATAACCCATAGGATTAGGGCCTTGGAACTTTGGGATAGTTTGGACTAAATGTGCACGTTTCTTGAACGTTAACAGCCATAAGGTTGAACGCTCGATTAAGGAACTGCCATGTTTATGTCCAAACGCCCCATCGACACTTGGGGTCTTCTTGAAACTTTTATTGATGATGCCCTAGACGGTTTTTATGGGTACATGGATTCCGACGACGACCTTTCGCCATTTATGGATGGCCGAAACATTGGTCGGTTGAAAAAGACACAGCGCGATCATTGGCAAGCAACGTTTAAAGACGGCTATAACAACGCGTATTATGAGCGTCTTCATCGCATCGGAACAGCACATGCAAGGATCGGATTGCCGCCGCATTATTTCGTGCGTGGGTATCGAATTTTGTTGGACAGCCTCTATAGTTTGGGAACACAAAAAGGCAGGCTCAGTCGTGGCCAAATGCACGAGGTTGCCCGCAAGTTAAGCGATGTGATCTTGCATGATTTGGAAGTCGGCATCGAAATATATTATCAAATTTTGAACGATGGAAAGCGTCACACCGCGCAGGGCGTTTTGAACCATTCCGAAGAATTCGCAACCCGCATGCATCAATTGTCGAACGAAGTTCAATCGATTGCGACAGCGGTTACGCAAATGGACAGTTCGATCAATAATATCTCCGCAAATGTTGATGAAACCACGCGTTTTGCCCAAGCGGCATCAAGCAAGGCGGACTCGGCCGCGGCATCAATGCATTCGGTATCAAGCGCGTCCGAAGAAATCGGATCCTTTCTTTCGATCATCACAGAAATCGCAGACAAGACCAAACTTTTGACGGTAAACGCCGCCATCGAAGCCGCCCGCGCAGGCGAGGCTGGCAAGGGCTTTACCGTTGTCGCCGATGAAGTGCGCCAGTTGGCCGAGGGTACCGAAGCAGGAGCCAAAGACGTGGCAAACAAGGTTGAAGAAATCCAAAATGCTGTGTCCGGTTTGCGCCGAACGATTGAGAGCGTCCAAGAAAGCTTTGCCCATGTGCTGTCTGCATCAGACAAGATTGCATCCGCGGTTCACCAGCAAAGCGCATCTTCGCGGGAAATGAGCAGCCGCATGTCAAGCGTCCGCTCAGGCATCGAAGAACAGATCACAGATTTGGATATCCTCGTCGAAGGTGTGCACAAGTCGCTGCAAGACTGATTGAGTTAGCTACGATGAACCTCTCGCGCTGTCCATAGATTGGGCGGCGCGGTTTCTTTTGGCGATCAATACACCAATCTATCACGAAGGTCTGCGTGCAAGGTCGCGTTTGCGGCGATCACGCCCTTGGTTGCGGGGTGGCGGTTGTTAAACATCAGCGGCATCCCATGTCGATCCGATGCGATGCCGCCGGCCTCTTGGATCAAAAGGGATCCTGCGGCAATATCCCATTCCCATGTATCCCGAAACGTGATCATCCCGTCATATCGCCCTTGTGCAATCAATGCCATCCGATACGCAAGCGAGGGGCGAAAGCGTTTATTTATGTCCGGTACCGCACCATGTTTCCAATGCTCTGGTGAAAACGCAGGGCGGGCTCCCATAATTTTCGCCCCGTCCGCTGTGGCGTAGGTCGCAACCGAGATGGGGGCATCATTGCAAAATGCCCCGCCGTGTTTCGTCGCGCAAAACATCAAATCAATGATCGGAAGATAAACAACCGCCGCACGGATGTCGCCATGTGACGCGATGGCAAGCGAATGCGCCCAATGGGAATCGCCTGCAATAAAACTACGGGTCCCGTCCAACGGGTCGATGATAAAGCACTCCTCAGCCTCAAGTCTGGCGGCATCGTCTTCGGTTTCCTCAGACAGCCAACCATAATCTGGCCGTGCTCTACGCAATGTCGTGCGCAGCTGCGCATCTATGGCCAAATCCGCTTCGGTGACAGGGCCTGCACCCTCTGCCTTGTCCCAAGTTTGGTAGGATCCCCGCCAGTGATGTTTTGCGATATCGGCGGCTTCATAGGCCGCTTGTTTCAAAAGACTGATATCAGCTTCCAGCAATCGTCATTCCTTCGATCAACAGCGATGGCACCACATGGGATAGGTGGGGGCGGGCATCATTGGCCGGAATGATCCGTTTCAACATATCCCGCAAGTTTCCAGCGATGGTGATTTCATTGACAGGATATGCAATTTCGCCATTTTCAACCCAGAACCCCGATGCGCCGCGTGAATAATCACCCGTATTCGGATTTATGGTTGACCCGATCAAAGACGTGATCAACAACCCTGTTCCCATATCGCGCATCAAGTCTTGTGCGCTTTGGTGACCGGGGGTCAGCGTGACATTCCATGATGTCGGCATTGGTCCTGTGGCGACACCGCGCCCTGCATTTGCTGTGGATGCCATGTTCAGCTTGCGACCGCTCGCCAAATCCAAGGTCCATCCCGTCAGCACGCCGTTGTCGATAATTTTACGCGACCGCGTTGCCAGACCTTCGCCATCAAATGGCCGCGATCCGTTTGCGCGGGGCCTGTGGGGGTCTTCGGTGACTGACAGATGTTCCGGCAGAACAAGTTCCCCCAACCCATCGCGCAGCCATGATGACCCACGGGCAATCGATGATCCGTTAATTGCAGACAGCAAATGACCTATGATCCCTGATGAAATACGTTCATCATAGATGACGGGATAGGTGCCGGTTTGTGGTTTGCGCGGCGCGCAGCGTGATACAGCGCGCATCCCCGCAGACTGTCCGATGTCGGAAGCATCGCGTAGATCGGATTGGAAAATCCGGCTGTCTCCGTCATAGTCGCGTTCCATTCCCGCGCCCTGTCCCGCAATCGCGACACAAGATGTATATCGGCTGCTGCGCTGATAACCGCCAGCAAACCCATTTGATGTCGCCAAAAAGAATTCCGAGACGCCAAATCCTGCGGAGGCGGATTGCACTTGGGTCACGCCTTCGATGGCACGCGCCGCCGCTTCTGCGGTCCGCGCATCGTTTTCCAAATCTCCCGAGTGGGGTTCGGGCGTTGGATCAAAAATCTCAAGCGCAGAGACATCCCAGTCTTTTGCCAGTTGGTCAGGGTCTGCCAATCCAATGAACGGGTCAACCAAGGCTTCGTTCGCCATGGCAACCGCGCGCTCCGCCATCATGTCGATCAGGTTGTCGCGCACATCCGAACCTGACACCGTGGCCATTTTCCCGTCTTTAAACACGCGCAGGCCTAAATCAATGCCTTCCGAGCGTTCCGCCTTTTCCAAGGTGCCTTTTAAAACTTCGATATTGATGGATGTGCCTTGGGTGGCAACCACATCCGCATGGTCGGCGCCTGCGCGTTTCGCGGCATCCAACATTTTCTGACTTAAATCTGAAAGGGACAACACAGTGTCAAACATAAAGTACCTCAATAATTTCATAAACTGGTAGTGTTTCGAGGCCGATAAAGCAAGCCACCATCGTTTTTTAGCTTTCGTTTGGCATAAAAATGTTAAATGGTATGCCAAAAAGTGAGGACCCATGACACAACCTATCGCTCTTGTTACCGGTGGCGCACGCGGGATTGGCAAAGCAACCGCAGAGCTTTTTATTGAAAACGGGTATCATGCCATTTTGTTGGACCGTGACGAAGACGCGTTGGCCGAAACCTCGGCTGCGATGGCAGGTTCGACACCCTATGTCTGCGATGTGTCCAATCCTCAAGCCGGTGGCGAAATCGCTGCAAAAATTCGTGCCGATTTTGGGCGTTTGGATTGTTTGGTGAACAATGCAGGTGTGGCGGATTTTGGTCCGATTGAGGCCTGCGATCAAGCCACTTGGCGCAAGATTATGGATACAAACCTTGATGGTATGTTTTATTTGACCCAAGCCTTGACGCCTTTGTTAAAAGACGCGCGCGGGTCGATTGTGAATATCGCGTCGATTTCAGGATTGCGCGCATCGACGTTGCGCGTGGCCTATGGCACGTCAAAGGCAGCGGTGATCCATCTGACCAAACAACAGGCATGCGAATTGGGCGAATACGGTATTCGCGCAAACGCTGTCGCCCCAGGTCCCGTGAAAACCAAGCTGTCAATCGCGGTTCATACCCCCGAGATTATCCAAGCCTACCATGACGCGATCCCGCTGAACCGATACGGAAGCGAGCGCGAATTGGCAGAAGTCATCTTTTTCCTATGTTCCCCCAAAGCATCCTATGTCACCGGCCAAGTTATTGCCGTCGATGGCGGGTTCGAGGCGACGGGCGTCGGCCTGCCTGCGCTGCGGGTGTAATTACCGCAGCCGCTGGCCGTTTGCATAAAATCCGCCGTCGGGGGTGAATTCGAAGTCCGACGTAAGCTCATCCTCACCTGTGGGTGTCATAAAGCCGCCCAACATCATGCGCGCCATAAACATCTGTTCGCTGTCGATGATGCCCATGTCCAACAGTGACGACATGAGGGTGTTCAAACCCGACAAGACGACTTTGCCTTCGCCCTCGGGGCGGGGCGCGCCGTCATAGGTGTCTAGGTCGGTGTTATCAAACGTGAAATCACCCTCGGCCGATACAGAGGCGCCGATGCCTGCAATGTTCATATTTTTGATTGTCAGGGATGACAGTTCCAAATCCTGCCCATAAATAGGATCCTCAAGGAAACTGGTTTCATCCAACACATCTAGGCCAAGTTTGCCCCTCCCCAAAATCTCAAACGATGCAGATACCGGATCGCGCGACAGGTAAGCATTCGGATCAAATAGCGACCAAATCGCGTCTGACATCCCAAAGCCTGTTAGGCTCATTGCGATGCCAAAAGATTGTTCGGTGTCTTTGGCTGAAACAGGTATGTCAAAGGCATAAGACACCTGATCCATGCGTCCGCTGATCGGGATCGGAATGTCGGGAATGGCCAGATCCAACACCAACCCGTTTGTATTGCCCTGCACATAGACCGTTTCACCGCTGATCGAGGATGTCGCGTCAGATTGTCCTGCATCAAATACGGCGGTAAATGCGCCATCTTCGCTTGTTCCAGTGACTTTGAAAGCAGTGGCGTCGCTGCTTGCGGCAGAGGTCATCGTCATTCCCGCGCGCAATGCTGCAACCATATCTGATTGTGAATGACCAATGGGCAGCGATACTTTTTCTGCATATGTCAGGCCGCTGACACCCGCGCGCAGGTCGATGTCAAAAACCTCAGAACCTGAGGATTGCGCCGCAACCTTAATTTCCAAAAGGTCAGCAGAAATTGACAAATCCCGCGATGCGCTTGCATCCCCATGCCCTTGGGCAGTGGCCGTGATGTTTTTGAATTCAATGCTGCCAGACACGCTGTCTGTCGTTGGGTCAAATTCTGGCGATTGGACAGAGACCAATTCTACACCCACCGTATTCGCGGTGTAGCTATAGGCGATATCATCCGCCGCCTCGGTGGCGGTGATGCGCAAGTCATCTGCATATTGCATGAGGTCCAAGGCAAAATCTTCGTCTGAACCATCGTCTTGTATGACGCGGATGGGATAGGTTTGCGGGATTTCAATGCTGACTGTATTTGGTGATACCGCCGACAATGTCATCGTGCCGATGTCAAACATCAGCTGGGCCGTTGTATCAGGGATCAGTTGCGCAATCTGCAAATCAGAAATGGTCAGCGCATCACCGTTCACCGTTTTCGTCGCAGCGATCAAATATCCGGCATCTTTGATCTGTTGTTCGATATCCGACCAAACCTGCGCTGTTGTAATCTCTGCGGCTGCAATATTTGCCAACAGGGTGACACCGCCAAAAACCGTTGCTCCAAATACTCTGTGTCCCATGAGGTGTCCTTTGCATTGTTTCACATAAAGTGGGATGTTAAAATTGTTGGGTCAAGGGTTGTTTTCCCGATCTTGACAGGTCATCAAGGATTGAGACAACAGTTTTGGGGATCGACATGACCCGATTTGACAAGAAAACCGTTATTGTAACAGGGGCAAGCCGTGGGATCGGCGAAGCAACGGCACGCGCCTTTGCGGCCGCGGGGGCCAATGTTATTCTGGCCGCGCGCAGCCACGATGCCATTCATAAAATTGCGGCCGAAATTGGCGGTACGGCGTTGGCATGTGCAGGCGATATTGCGGACCCTGCATTTTCGCAAACTTTGGTCGATACCGCGATCACGCGTTTTGGTGGCGTTGATATATTGATCAACAATGCCGCAGCGCTACAGCCGATTGCCCATATGGCTGATGCAGATCCTGCAGCGTGGTCCGAATTGATCGACATCAACGTCAAGGGCGTGTTTTACGCGATGCAGGCGGTCCTGCCTCAGATGGTGAAACAGGGGGACGGAACGGTGTTGACGATTTCCTCAGGTGCTGCGCATCACCCGTTGGAAGGATGGTCCGCCTATTGCGCGTCCAAGGCCGCAGCGGCCATGTTGACCGATATGTTACATCTTGAATACGCATCAAAAGGCATCCGCGCTATGGGTCTGTCACCTGGTACGGTTGCCACGCAAATGCAAAAGGACATCAAAGCATCCGGCATAAATCCGATCAGCCAATTGGATTGGTCAGATCATATTCCCCCCGAATGGCCCGCCAAAACAATTCTGTGGATGTGCGGCGATGTGCGCGACGACATCGCAGGGCTAGAGATATCCTTGCGCGACGAGAATATTCGCCGAAGAGTTGGGCTCATATGATAGATTTGGATAAATCTGACACGGGGATTTGGACAGTTACCCTTAATCGCCCAGACAAGGCCAATTCCTTGACGCCAGAGATGTTGGAAGACTTGGCGCAAATAGCATTAGATGCGCAGTCTGCCCGTGGTTTCATTCTAACGGGGGTTGGCAAGGTGTTTTCCGCAGGGGCCGATTTGGATGCCGCCAAAGCGGGGCTTGCTACGTCAGGGGTTTGGGAAAAACTGTCGTCTCGTATCGCCGCGTTAGAGTGTATGACGATTGCCGCACTTAATGGCACCTTGGCAGGGGGCGCGATGGGCATGGCGTTGGCGTGTGACCTGCGCATCGCTGTGCCAAGTGCGAAATTCTTTTATCCAGTGATGAAGCTGGGCTTTTTGCCCCAACCCTCTGATCCGCGGCGCATGGCGGGTTTGATTGGGCCCGCACGCACCAAAATGATTTTGATGTCAGGGCAAAAAATCACTGCTGATGTGGCTTATGACTATGGGTTGATTGATCGCATCGTCGAACCAGATGATTTGATCCAAACGGCACAGGATCTTTTGGCCGATAGCGTGTCGGCAACCGCCCAACATAGTGCAGCGATCAAAGCGATGATCGACGCCCACAATTAACGCTTGCGACGCCCACCAGAGGTGCGTGATTGAAAACTGGGCGGGCGTTTTGCGACCCATGCAATGAACTTTTGCAAATGCGGGTGATCGCGCAAGGTTTCGATGGTGTTATAATCGCGCGCAAGCTCTGCCTCGCGCAGGCAGGAATGGATTTCTTTGTGGCAGACATGATGCAACAACACCGTTGGACCATCTTTGCCGCCTTTGAGCCGCGGGATCAAATGATGACGGCTCTGCGGAACATCAGGCGGAATTGGGCGTTCGCAGAGTGGGCAAATTGGATCAGGCATGTTAAACCAGTTGTAATTTCGTAACATTCCAACCAAAAAACAATAGATGCAAGGAATCAAGGGGTCTGGGTATGGAATTGGATGGGCTACCACCAATCGCGGTAAAGGTAATTGAATTCGCTCAGCAGGGCTGGGACATTGCCAAAGACTGGCTTTTGTCGCCCGCAGCATGGTCGCAATTTCTGATTTTGATCGCGGCCTATGGTCTGGCTGTGGTCATCTCGAAACGGGCCACGCCCGTGATCAAACGCGTTTTGACGCCAGAGATGGACAATGCCTCAATCTTTGCGCAAGCGCGATTGTTTGTTCTGATGTTCTTGCCGCTTTTGTTGCCACTGCTTGCCTATGCGTTGACGGGCATTGGTGAAGCGGTAACGCGGTCCATTTTTGGATCGGGCGCGGTGATTGCATTCGGAAAACGTGTGTTTTTGTTCCTTGCTATCCGTATCTTTGTCAAAGACATGCTGCGCGATCCAATGCTCAAACTTTTGGGGAAATTCTTTCTTATCCCTGTTGGCGCGCTCTATGCTTTGGGGCTGTTGGACATTGTCGCGGCCCGTTTAGATGCCATCGTCGTTCCGTTGGGCAATCTGTCGTTTAGCCTATTTTGGATGATCCAATTCATCGTCGTCGGTGGGATCATCTTTTGGCTTGGCCGTTGGTCGAATGATCAATCCAGTGGCTTTATCAACAAACAACAAGAGATGCGTCCAGCGACCCGCCAATTGGCGGTCAAAGCTGCGGAAATCGCGATCTTTGGTGCCGCGTTTTTGGTGTTGATGAACATCATGGGGATATCGCTGACATCGCTTGCGGTGTTGGGCGGCGCTGTTGGTGTGGGCTTGGGGTTTGGTCTGCAAAAAATTGCATCAAACTTTATCTCTGGCGTGATCTTGTTATTGGAAGGCCAAGCAACCGTTGGCGATTACGTCGAACTTGATGGCGGCGAAGCGGGCACAATCGTCAAACAAACAGCGCGTGCGATGATTTTGGAAACCTATGACGGTCGCTGGATCGTTGTGCCAAACGAAGATTTCATCACCACGCGCGTCGTGAACTATTCCGACCAAGGCAGTGCAAACAGATATGAGGCCGATTTTTCCGTCAGCTATGATACCGATATCAACCTCGTTCCTGGGATCATCGAAGCTGCGGTTTTGAAACATCCCGAAGTGTTGACAAAACCCTTTCCACCCGATTGTGAATTGCGCGGATTTGGCGAGAGCGGCATCAATTTCGCGGTCGAGTTTTGGGTGAACGGCATCGACGATGGTAAGAATAAATATACATCAGACGTCTTGTTCATCATCTGGAACGCGCTGCGTGATCACGGCATTAAAATTCCCTATCCGCACCGCGTGGTGGAATTTAAAAATTCACCCGACGTGCCGCAGGAATGAAAAAACACGCGCTTGTCATAGGCGGGGGCCCTGCTGGATTGATGGCTGCCGAAACCATGGCACAGCGCGGATTGCGCGTGACGATTGCCGAGGCAAAGCCAACCTTTGGGCGCAAATTCCTGATGGCGGGAAAATCCGGTTTGAACCTGACCAAAGATGAAGCGATTGACCGGTTTCTGTCCAATTATGATGGCCCCCAACTTGCGCAGATCCTGCAGGCCTTTGGGCCGCAACAGGTCATGGATTGGGCAAATGCATTGGGTGGTGAGGTGTTCGTTGGATCCAGTGGCCGCGTCTTTCCCAAAGTGATGAAGGCATCCCCCCTTTTGCGGGCGTGGCTGTCTCGTTTGGATGGGTTGGAGGTTGTGCGTAATGTGAATTGGCGATGGATGCGTAACGATAACCTGACCGCTATCGTCGATACGCCTGATGGCGTTCGCGATATTGCTGCCGATGTCATCGTTATGGCCATGGGTGGGGCCAGTTGGTCGCGGCTTGGTGCGGATGGAAAATGGACCCAAGCCATCGATGCGTCTGTTCTTGTTCCCTTTGCTCCGTCAAATTCTGCCGTGTCTTTTGCGTGGTCATCGCACATGGACAAATTCATGGGACACCCTGTCAAATCGATCTCGATGTCGTCGGGCGGAATGACAAGCCAAGGCGAGATCGTGTTGTCCAAAAAAGGTATCGAGGGCGGTGGTATCTATTCCCTGTCGTGCGGCATACGCGAGACTGGCGAGGTTACTTTTGACCTTTTGCCAGATTGGGACAGGGCAAAGGTGACGGCCGCACTCTCACGGCCGATGGGACGGAATAGTTTGTCAAATCATCTACGAAAAACACTGCATTTGTCCCCCGTCAAACTGGCGCTGTTGCGTGAAATCGTTGGGGACCTGCCGCGTGACCCAAAGGAATTGGCGCATGTGATTAAGACTGCAAAGTTGTCTGGTGTTGCCTTGCGCCCCATGGACGAAGCCATTTCAACAGTGGGCGGGATTGCATGGGATGCCTTGGATGACACGTTGATGCTTAAACGACATCAGGGCGTGTTTTGCGCAGGCGAAATGATGGATTGGGATGCGCCGACGGGTGGTTATTTGTTAACTGCGTGTCTGTCCACGGGGGCATGGGCGGGGTCTGCCGCCGCCGATTGGGCTTTGAAATGAAATCTGCGCCCGATCAGGGGCGCAGATTTCCTAGCATTGCGTGACTTAAATTCCACCATCGAATGGTTCAAAGCTTGCCGAGCTTGATCGTTTCCAGCGTTTTACATACCCAAATGTATCCTCTTCTTCACGAAGCAAGAATCCTTCGGGCATATACGGGTACACTTCGTGACCTGTCACCATATCACGATCGCCGATCCGCATCATGAGGTGATGCGGCAAGAAATTCGAAGGATGCATCAGACCCGCTGCACCCGTCATATCGGCAAGCGCTTTGAGTGTGTTGCGATGGAAATTTGCGACGCGCTGTGCCTTGTCCGTGACGTTCAATGCCTTTTGTCGCGCTGGATCTTGGGTTGCGACGCCCGCAGGGCAGTGATTGGTGTGGCAGGCCTGAGCCTGAATGCAGCCGATTGAGAACATGAACCCGCGTGCCGAATTACACCAATCTGCGCCTAATGCCAGTGTCCGAGCAATGTCAAAGGCATGGATCAGTTTGCCCGACGCGCCAATCTTGATACGATCCCGAATGCCCGCGCCGCGCAAGGTGTTATGCGCAAAGGTCAGACCTTCGACCAATGGCATGCCCATGTGGTTTGCAAATTCCATTGGTGCGGCACCTGTCCCGCCTTCTGTTCCGTCGATGACGATGAAATCAGGCGTGATATCTGTTTCCAACATCGCGCGAACGATACACATAAATTCGCGGCGGTGACCGATACACATTTTGAACCCGACAGGTTTTCCGCCTGACAAATAACGCAGCTTTTTGATGAAGTGCATCATTTCCAAAGGTGTGCTAAACGCGGAATGCGATGCGGGTGACAGGCAGTCTTTGTCCATCGGGATACCACGCGCTTCGGCGATTTCGGGCGTGATTTTGGCGGCGGGCAGCATGCCCCCCTGACCAGGTTTCGCCCCCTGAGACAGCTTGATTTCGACCATCTTGACCTGATCGCTGAGCGCGGTTTCTTTGAATTTGTCTTCGTCAAAGTTGCCATGTGCGTCACGACAGCCAAAGTATCCTGTGCCGATCTCGTAAATCAGATCGCCGTCACCCTCTTTATGATATCGGCTGATGCCGCCTTCGCCTGTGTCATGGGCAAAGCCACCGATCTTTGCGCCACGGTTTAGGGCAGAAATTGCATTTGCGGACAGGGCGCCAAAGCTCATCGCGGAAATGTTATAGATCGATGCATCATAGGGTTGGAGGCAGTCAGGTCCGCCAATGGTGATGCGGAAATTTGAATCTTCGATTTTCTTGGGGCGGATTGAATGTGTGATCCATTGATATCCACTGCCATAGATGTTCTTTTTGGTCCCAAAGGGCCGTTTGTCCTCGACGTTTTTTGCGCGCTGATACACGATGGCACGCGATTCACGCGAAAACGGGACTTCGTCGTCGTCAGCTTCAAGGAAATACTGGCGAATTTCGGGGCGGATTAATTCCAAGAAATACCGGATATGACCCAAAAGCGGATAGTTTCGCAAAACCGCATGACGCTGTTGCAGTAAATCGCGCAGGCCAATCAACAAAATTGCGCCGACAATCAGTAGGGGATAAATTGGCCAAATAGTTAGGTAATAGGCGACAGCCGACACAGCCGTGCCTATAGCTGCCACAACGATAGGGATATGACGGGAACCCAAACCAAGCATGTTGTACTCTCCAATCTTGCACGGTCTGCTTGGGTGGCGTGATTCTGGCCGATGATCCAAGTGACCTATCTTTACATAAACGGCGAATTGAAACGATATGTAAATTCATTTCACAAAAGATGTAAGACGTGTAGTCGTAAGTATCTAAGTGTATCCTAAAACATATATTTGATTTAATCTATAGTAAAATTAAATACATAAGTCATATACAACATACCTTATTAAATGTGCTAAATTAACGATAGTCTGTAATTGTTCTGATGAAGTTCACCTTGAACCAATTCAGGAGATCGCGCCATGTTGCCAGTGTACAGTTACGATCAAATCGCCCATCAATTGACGGATGTCGGACAGGTTTATTTTGGTGACACGCGGCAAAATTTTAATGTCCGCACCGGTGACACGATCAGTTATGATATGTCAGCTTTGGACGACGCGGGACGCGTCTTTGCACGCACAGCACTGGATATTTGGACGCTCTATTCAGGGATACGCTTTGCGCCAACCACGTCTAAGGCTGATCTTGTGTTCAATCATGGGACATCCTCACGCGATGCCTTTGCTCTTGTCCGCGCAACGTCATCAGGCGAAATCACATCGGCAAAAATTTCTATTTCACGCGAATGGGTGCAACGTGATTGGTCGTATGAAAACAACAAAGTTGTGATCGAGTATTCGAGCTATTCTATGCAGACCTATATCCACGAAATTGGTCATGCTCTGGGTTTGGCGCACGCGGGGAATTACAATTCATCGGCAAGCTATCCCAAAAATGCGGGTTACGCCAATGATAGCTGGCAGGCCAGCATCATGTCGTATTTCGATCAAAAAGAAAACACCTACGTTGATGCAAGCTTTGCATATCCTGTCACGCCGATGATTGCCGATATCTTGGCGATCCAAGACCTGTATGGCCGGCCCAATCCGTCTAGTTCGGGGGATACGATCTATGGCCAAAATGGCAACACAGGTACGTATCTGGATGATTTTTCATCACTGTCCACGGCGTTTGCGCTGACGATTTTCGATGCGGGGGGGCGCGACACAATCGATGTCTCCGACGACACGCATGATCAATGGATCACCCTTGAACAAGAGGGCATCTCAGACATCTTTGGCCTGCGCGGCAATATGATCATTGCGCGATACACCAATATTGAAAATCTGTTCGCAGGATCGGGGAACGATGAAATCTATGGGAACAAATACAGCAATATGATCGTTGGAAACGCGGGGAACGACACCGTGTTTGGGGCGGCAGGTAACGATGTTTTAACCGACGGATTGGGAAACAATCATTTGAACGGGGATGGTGGGTCCGATGTGATTAGCACATTTTCTGGGCTCAATATGCTAAGCGGCGGGATTGGCAACGACTTTTTGATGGGCGGTGTGCAAAACGATACGATCAAAGGGGATGCAGGCAATGACATTTTGATCGGGGATGCCGGCATTGGAGTAATGGGTGGATCCGACGTCCTGATGGGCGGGGCTGGAAATGACACGCTCATGGGCGGTCGAGGTGCAGATATTTTCGTGTTTCGTCCCAACGAAGGATCGGACCGAATTGCCACAGTTCAAACCCCCGATGTCACTGTTGTCGAGGCTGACCAGTTCGAAATTGCACGCTTTGATCGGGACTTTACCGTTGGCGTTGATAAGATCCATTTGTCAGGATTTAACGGCCTTTCCCCCGAGTTTGCGATGTTCTTGATTTCAGATACCGACGAAGGCGCTGTGTTTCGGGCCCAAGGCACAAGTATTCTTATCTATGGGGTCGGGGCGGATGAATTGTCATCGTCTGACTTTGTCTTTGTTTAACCTTCGGTGATTTTGACAAATACGGCTTGTCCTGCGCGGTGTGCACGCTAAACTGCCAGCCATATTGCGTGAAAGGATCCGTATATGCCCATTTGCTCGCTTGGCTCAGTGATGCCAGATTATCCCAAAGAAAGCGTGTGGGTCGCGCCAACCGCCTATGTGATTGGGCTGGTCACTTTGGGCCATGATGTTGGCGTGTGGTTCGGGGCAACCATTCGTGGCGATAATGAACCCATTACCATCGGGTCGCGTACCAATATCCAAGAAAGCGCAACATTGCATTCAGATCTGGGATGTCCATTAAGCATTGGCGACGGCGTCACCGTGGGCCATAATGCCATTGTGCATGGGTGTACGATCGGGAACAATTCTTTGATCGGGATGGGTGCGACCATTTTGAACGGTGCAAAAATTGGCAATAATTCGATTGTGGGTGCCAATGCGCTGGTGACAGAGGGAAAAGAATTTCCAGATAACAGCCTGATCGTCGGCGCTCCGGCGAAAGCGGTGCGGTCGCTGTCCGATGCCGAAGTTGAGGCGCTGAAAAAATCAGCGCAAGTCTATGTCGATAACAAAAACAGGTTTGCGCGCGATTCGAAAGAGGTGTGATCGCGCGTCAAGGATCAATCGGCAATATACCAACCCGACACAATCCCGTCGTTGCCCTTGATAAAGACCATGCCACCAATTTCATCCGGCGCATTCAACGTCTCGTCCTGACCAAAGAATACGCCTTTTCCTGTCGTGACGGTGTTCTGACCAGTCACGTCTGTCACGCGTCCGTTTGACAAGGTTTGATAGGTTCCACCAGAAAACCCGTAACCGTTGATGACAAGGTCAGTTCCCGTGATGGTATCAATCGGCGCTGTTGTGACCTTTTGGCTAAACATATCCGTGGCGGTAAAGTCCGACATCGAAACATTGACGCGTTTGGTACCAAAATCAACGTCAAGTGTGCTTTTCCCGTTTGTCAGGTCAAAGCCTTGCGACCCTTGCACGATAATGGCGTGGGCTTCACCAGAGTATCGCGTTTTTAACGAGGTTGGCATTTCAGCCGGGTCAGAAATCAATCCCAATATTCCAGTGGCGTCGTAAGTCACGCCATTGATTGAATAACTTTGATCGATCAAGATTGCGTAATCATAGGTGCCATTTGTTGACATATTGGCGATTGAAATTGATCCATCGGACAAAATGCCAGCTGCGTTAAATCCATCTTTGTCGACCAAGGTGACTTGGGAATTGGAAAGTGTCACCGCGCCAGTATCAAACACCATCAACCCCGCAAGCGAGGACATGTCAATTGTCCCCGTGGATCCATTTTGTAACAGGCTGACGCCACCTAGTGCCCCTTCGCCCGTTGTTGCCTCTAGCCATTGTCCGGCAATAGGTACGTTCGTAGAAATACGTCCCGTATATCCTGCACTATAATTCCCGCCGAAGACTACGATTGGATGAATCTTGTCATCTATCTCCATTTCTGGGGTTTTGGAAAATGTTGGAGTGGATTCAGAGCTGTTGCCAGTGCTTGAGCCGCCGCCGCCACATGCTGCTATGCTTGTTAAACAAAGCAACGGAAGTGATTTGAAAATTCTATGTGTCATATCAATACTTTCAAAATGTCCGGCAAACGACCAAATCCGTGTTGATGCAATCCACTTATGGTTTGGGATTGCGCCTAAAACGTCGGCTTTGCCTGCTTTTG